>Ga0105358_10001479_pt1 | contig 12545 bp, 2 predicted proteins | sample GOMGulsemesocosm_5_FD_83509 | JGI IMG/M metagenome (GOLD analysis project Ga0105358, IMG submission 83509) | Methane-oxidizing microbial communities from mesocosms in the Gulf of Mexico - GOM15C Gulf of Mexico | ecosystem: Environmental > Aquatic > Marine > Cold seeps | place: Gulf of Mexico...
GATACCGCCGTTAAGCGCACCATCGACCAAGCCGGTGATAACGCCACCCTCGATGGTTTCGACACCCGGATACTGCGCACCCTGTTTATGATCCGCTACGTGGATCTGGTTAAGGGTACGTTGGATAACTTGGTGACCCTGTCGATTGCGCAGATCGACGAAGACAAGCTGGCGCTGCGCAAACGTATTGAGGAAAGCCTGCAGCGACTCGAGAAAGAGAGTCTCATCACCCGCAACGGCGACGAGTTCCTCTTTCTCACCAACGAAGAGCGCGACATCACCCGTAAGATCAAGAAAACAGATGTCTCCAGCAGTGACGAAAACAAAGAACTAAGCAACCTGATCTACAAAGATCTACTCAGCGACAAGAACAAATTCCGTTACAGTGTCAATAAGTCGGACTACAGCATCGGTCGCTTTATCGACGGCCATACCCTCGATGGTCGTCTCGAAGCCGCTATCCGCTTCGAGGTGCTGACACCGCTTGATGCGGACTATGGCTTTTACTCTGAAGCGCGCTGTATCAGCAAGAGCAACGAGGGGGAGGGCACGGTTCTGTTAAAGCTCGATGGCGACAAAACATTTTTTGCTGAGCTATCAACTTTCCTTCGCACCAATAAGTTTATTCGCCTTAACAACGACGCTTCCCAACTGGATCTGACTCGTATCCTCGCCGATCGCGGGCGTGAGAACCAAGAGCGCAAGAAACGCCTGCGCATCAACCTTGAGGACATGTTACTCAAGGCGGAGGTCTACGCGCAGGGCCAAGTGTTGGATTTGTCTTCAGCCGCTCTTATGACACGCTTCGACGATGCCTGTAAGTATTTACTGGAAAACACTTACACCAAACTGGGCTACCTCAAGATATTGCAGAAGGACCCAGCGCGTGAACTCAGCGCCGTCTTAAACGCAGATGACGTCGCCCAGATGGGTATGGACTTGGCGGGTGAGGCCGGTAACCCCCTGGCAAGCAAAGACGTTGAACAGTACATTGACCTGCGTACCTCAGGCCGCGAGCGCATACTGATATCCGATATTATCGAGCGCTTCAGCAAGCGCCCCTACGGCTGGCCAGACGCCGAGATTCTATTGATTGTGGGTCGTCTTGCGGTAGCGGGTCGCCTAACCTTTCAGCTCAACGGTGGCAGCCTGGGCTTAAAAGAGGCTTTCGATCCCCTGAACAACAGTCGCCGTCGCCGCGAAGTCTCGGTGATTAAAAAGCGCCAAACGGACGACAAAATCCTCAAGCAGGCGCGAGAGCTGACCAAAGATCTGTTTAATTCAATGGGTCCTCAGGCCGAGAAAGAGCTGTTTGAGTTCTACTCCAATCACTTCGGTGACTGGCGTCGCAACCTGCAAAGCTACAAGAGCAAGGTGGACGTCGGCGGCTTCCCAGGCAAAGCGGTGATCGAAAGCTCATTGCTCGGCCTAGAGCGATTGCTCAGCAACGACGACAGCTTTGATTTCTTTAAACAGATCGTCGATGCCAAGGATGATTACCTGGATCTCGAGGAAGACTACCGCGATATCCACGACTTCTTCTCCAACCAGCAACACGCCTGGGCAGAGCTGCAGCGCGCCCTGCGTCATTTCGATAAAAACAAGCAGGCGCTGGATAAAGACGCCAAGGCCAAGCAGGCCCTGGCCGAGCTGCAGCAGATAGCCGCTAACCCCGCGCCCTATAATCTACTGCACAAGATATCGGGCTTGGTGGCGACGATTGAGGCTGTTAATAGCGCGATACTGACGGAGAAGCGCGAGCACGCCATCAGCCGCGTGGATGAAAAGATCGCGCAGCTAGACAGCGAGATCACTAAAAGCGGTATAGCTACCCCAGATTTACGTAACCAGCTCTTGCGTCCTCTGCAGCTGATTAAAGAAGAGCTAGAAGTAGAAACCAGCATTTCGCACATTTTTATGTTGCAAACAGACACCGCCAAAGAGCGTCAAGACGACGCTTTATTTGAGCTGGAGCGAGCCGTCACTGAGATGGCCCAGCGTCTAGAGCGCGAGCGCCAGGAAGCCATTAAGGCCAAGCAGCGGGAAAACGAGCAGGCAGCAGCCGAGCAGGCCAAAAAAGCCGCCGCTGACGCCGCTAAGGCTGGCACCACACCGCCACAGGTAGTGATACCCAAGCCCGAGCCAACACCCGAGCCAGAGCCCAAGCCGAAAGTGGTTGCACCCAAGCCCAGTGTCGAGGTGGAAGCCAGCGCCGTCTTCTCAAAGACTTGCAGCAGTATCTATATCGAGTCACAAGCCGATATCGATACCTTCTTGGCAGCATTGAAGAAAGACCTGGAAGCCGCCGTGCAGCAAGACAAGCGCGTGCGCATTCGCTAACTCGCAGTATCCCGCGCTGATGACGTGAGTTGCCGGCGCAAGCAGAGACAGAATTTATGAACAACACCCATATAAAATCCTACGCGCCGCGCGCGCGCGTGGCCTTTATCGCCGCCATGACCAAGCAGGCGGCCAAGTACGGCATCACAGCTGACCGCATAGCGCCACTGGAGATCAAAGGTGATCTGGCGCTGATTGAGGAGCGCCCGTTTAAGGCGTCCATCGCCAAGCCCCGTGCATCGCTGGTGCAAAAGATCGAGCAGCAGGGTTTCGATCAGGTGATGGAGCAAGTGGCCTACAGCTGGTTTAACCGCTTCTGTGCTATTCGCTTTATGGAGCTCAAGGATTACCTCGGCCACGGGCGCCGGGTAGTGAGCCATCCTGATCAGCCGGCTGGCTTTCAGCTGTTGGAAGACTGCTTAGAGGTCGAACTCCCTGGGTTGGATCAAGCCCTCGTGCATGAGTTAAAGCTCGATGGCAACAAAGATGAAGAACTTTACCGCGAGCTGCTGCTGGCCCAGTGTCACGCGCTGCATACAGCTATGCCGTTCTTGTTTGAATCACTGGACGACGAAACTGAACTGCTGTTGCCCGAGAACCTCACCAAAACTGACTCACTGATTCGTGAACTGGTAGATGTTATTCCCGAGGAAGACTGGGCCGACGTCGAGATTATCGGCTGGTTGTATCAGTTTTACATCAGCGAGAAAAAAGACCAGGTCATCGGCAAGGTCGTAAAGTCTGAGGACATTCCCGCCGCCACCCAGTTGTTTACCCCCAACTGGATCGTCAAGTATATGGTGCAGAACTCGCTGGGCGCCCAGTGGTTGGCCACCTATCCAGAGTCGCCGCTCAAAGGGCTGATGGACTACTACATAGAGCCAGCCGAGCAGGCCGATGAAGTGAATGCGCAGCTGGCCGCCATTACGCCGGCGAGCCTCAACCCAGAAGAGCTCACCCTGATAGACCCGGCCAGTGGCTCCGGGCATATTCTGGTCGAAGCCTATGACCTGTTTAAAGCCATCTATCTCGAACGCGGTTATCGCCAGCGCGATATCGCTCAGCTGATTTTAGAGAAGAACCTCTTTGGTCTGGATATCGACGGCCGCGCCGCTCAGCTCACCGGATTCGCCCTGATGATGAAGGGGCGTGAGGACGATCGCCGTTTGTTTGATCGGGGGGTGGAGCTTAATGTGATGGCTCTGGTGGATAGTCGTGAGCTGGATGTTGAGTCACTCAATCTGGTGTTGCCACTGGTCAACTTTGGTCTTGAGGTCAGTGACCTAGCTGAACTGAACCAGCTGTTTGAACATGCCACCAGCTTTGGTTCCTTGATTCAGGTACCAAACTCCTTGGCCGAGAAACTACCGGCCATTAAAGGGCTGACGGCGACTGAGCATGATGATTGGCTGGTAAAGGATGCCTTGCAGTATTTGGCGGTACTGGTGAAGCAGGCTGAAATACTGGGGGGCCAATATGATGCGGTGGTAGCGAATCCGCCTTACATGGGTAGCAAGGGAATGAATGTATTAGTGAAGAAGTTTGTTAAGGATCACTTCCCCGATGCAAAGAGCGACCTATTTACGTGCTTTATCGAACGAGGCTACACGCTTGCAAAGGCTGCTGGCTATAATTCCATGGTCACTATGCAGAGTTGGATGTTCCTTTCTTCATTCGAAAATATGCGAGCAACGTTGCTGCAGGAAAAGACCGTAACGACGTTAACCCAGATTGGGTACAATAGTTTTCCGTCTCTTAACTCTAAAATTGTACAGGCTACGGTTTTCGCTCTTGTGAATTGTTCAATTGTCGGATACCGAAGTTCGTTTACAAATCTCAACAACGCCGCACAGTCGGCGAATAAGCGTGACTTATTTCTTGCTCGAGATCCATCAAACATTTTTGAAGTTTCAGCTGACGACCTTAAGAAAATCCCTGGTAGTCCCATTGCTTACTGGGTCACTGATGCATTTCGCTCTGTCTTTATGAATCCCCCTCTTGAGTCGGTTACCATATCTGATGGTCAGAACAAGACTGGAGATAACACCAAATTTCTCAGGATGTCGTGGGAAGTGGATGTGAAGTGTGTTGGTAGGGATAAGCACTGGCTCTTTTATGCGAAAGGAGGTGGGTTTCGGCGTTGGCATGGCAATCTTCTGGAGGTTGTCGATTGGTCAAAAGCAGCCCGTGAACATTTTAGGGTAGATCATGTTTGCCGGATTATTCCAGAATACCTATGGTACAAAGCGGGTGTCACTTGGGGATTGATTACCTCATCTCGTCCGAGCTTTAGAATACTTCCAGAAGAATCTACTTTTGATGTTGGAGGGTCGTCTGTCTTTTTCAAAGATGACGACGATATTGAATATGCTCTCGGGCTCCTCAATACCAAATTTGCACTCTCGATTCTAAAAGCCAGCAATCCGACACTCAACTTTCAAGTTCGAAATATTAGGGACGTGCCTTTTGCAGAAGTTGGTCAACGCAGTATTGTTGTTAATAATGTCAAGGCGCTGATCGATTGTTCTAAATTAGATTGGGACTCATATGAATGTGCTTGGGATTTCAAGGTCCTTCCAGTTCTTTTAGCTTCCCCTGAGTCGTCGCTTACTTTAGATAAGAGCTACATGGAGTGGCTGTATAAGAATCGCGTCGCCATTTCTGAAACGAAGCGTCTTGAAGAGGAGAATAACCGCTTCTTTATTGACGCCTATGGCCTGGCGGACGAGCTTACGCAGGAAGTACCCATCGAGCAAATCACCCTCACGGTGAACCCCGCCTATCGCTATGGGATTAAAGGCACCGAAGAAGAACGTAATACCCGCTTCCGTGAAGATAGCATGCAGGAACTGCTCTCGTACTCCATTGGTTGCATGATGGGACGCTACAGCCTTGATGAGCCTGGCCTTATTTACGCCCGCAGCGGCAACGAAGGTTTTGATGCCAGCAGGTACAGTCGCTTCCCCGCCGATGATGATGGCATAGTACCGCTGACCGATACCGAGTGGTTTGGTGACGACGCTGCCAACCGTGTGGAAGAGTTTATCGGCGAGGCCTGGGCGAGCGAAAGTTTGGAAGAAAATCTGGCCTTCCTGGCGGCCAACCTCAGCCCTAAGAAAGGCAAAGGGCAAGGCGAAGGCAGCCGCGATACCATCCGCCGCTACCTCTGTGACAAGTTTTACAAAGACCACATGCAAACCTACAAGAAGCGCCCCATCTACTGGTTGTTCAGCAGCGGTAAGCAGAAGGCCTTCCAGTGTTTGGTCTACCTGCACCGCTACAACGAAGGCACCTTGGCGCGCATGCGCACCGAGTACGTCATCCCCCTCAGCGCCAAGCTAGCGACCCACGTGGAAAAGCTCGAGCAGGACAAAGACGCCAGCGAGTCAGCAGCGGAAGTAAAGCGCTTGGAAAAACAAATCACCAAACTGCACAAGCAGCAGGTGGAACTCAGCAGCTTCGACGAAAAACTCCGCCATTACGCAGACCAGCGCATCAGCCTGGATCTCGACGACGGCGTTAAAGAGAACTACGGCAAGTTCGGCGACCTACTCGCCGAGGTGAAAGCGATTCACGGCAAGAAGCCGGAGGTTATTTAAGAATGGATTCGAAGTTGGCGGTTAGGGAGCACATTAAGCGTAAATGTAAGCTCTACTTTGATGACCCAGACACTGTATCTGGCCACATAGAGAATGAACGTGCCGTTACCAACGATTATCGTGGGCGAGTGCTATATGAGCTTATACAGAATGCAGTAGATCGAGCTGAGACGCATATCTGGATAACTCTGGATAAGGAAAAGCGTTCCTTGGTTGTGGCAAATGACGGCAAACCATTCTCTGCTGTGGTTAGACAAGGTGAGCCTCGATCGGATTTGGCCGCTTTGTGCTCTTTGCATACGAGTAATAAAAAGCCAGGTGAGTCGATAGGCAATAAAGGAGTCGGATTTAAATCGGTATGGGAGTTTTGTAAATCCGTTCAGGTTAGGACGCGAGATGTCTCTGGTGAGTCGTGGGGTGTTCGGCTGCGCTGGCCTTTTCACGCTAAAGCACTCGAAAGTTGGGATGATCAATATTCTGCTGCAGATATCTCTAGTGCACTAGGTGAATCCTCTATTGAGGAGAAGCATCAAGGTAAAGCGCCATCATTCTATTTCCCTGAGTATATTCTAACGCCAGTTTGGCAGGAGGATGGTGCGGTTACTGCCGTTGAGTTAGAGGATATCCCTGAGGAAGACTTTGAACGTCTTATTTCGGGACCGCTTGCTGAATTGCTGGAGAGCACTTTAGTCTTTGTTGGCGATATAAGGACGGATCAGGCTCTGTTACAGCTGACAATACGTGACGGCGATAACGTTATTGGTTCTAGGCCCCTGTATACCGATGAGAATTGGTTGCGAATCGATATTGATACCGATGAATTCGCTGATGATCTTGAGGGGTTTAGGACTGATCTCGGGTTTGAGCTGACGCGAAAACCGCGACTTTCTCTGGGTTTTCCATTGCAGTTAAGTGATGACGAATCTATGGACGGCTGTATGCACAGTTATCTCCCTACGGAGGTAGATACAGGTAGCCCTTTACATATTCAGGGGGATTTTTACCTTTCAGAATCCCGAAAAAACATCGATTTTAGTAACAATCAATATAATCGACGACTTCTTAAAATTGCAGTTGATGCCTTGATCGAAAGCTTGCGGGCTAATCGTCAGGGTATTGCATCTCTGCCATATGCGCTCAAGCTCCTAAAAGGAAATGGAACTCTTTCAAAGCTTCTAAAAAATCGGTTACAGGGCAATGGACAGGCTCTAGCCGAAATAATTTCAAACTCACTTGATTCGATTGAAATTATTAAGCTTAGTAATTATGACGAAATCTATTCTCTAATCGGGCGCTACACCCCGTCGAAGACTCATTTTTTGTACAAAGATCATCATTCTGAGACACTTGCGCCATATTTCAGATCTTTTTCAAATGAGTGTCTGGATATCGTACCGCTGGATTTTGAGAAAAAATCTGATTTGAACCGTGATCCGGTTGTTAATGTGGCTTGTCCAATGCCATTTCCCGAAGCAGAGGGTGGAGAATCAAGGCTTTTTTGTCGCCGAAATCTTGGTGTTTCTCAAGGCTTGAGTAACCTCGACGTTCCTGGTGTCGTCGTGACAGGCTGGCAGTTTCCGTCCGCTAATAACCTGTCGTCCAATCTTAAGGAGCTGTCGGTTTGGAGTGATTTCGAAACTTTACCTGTACTCAGGTCTTTGTTTAGGGCCCAGAATGACACCAGTATTGATGCTGAGAGAGTTAGGCTGTTGGGGGCTGCATTTCAAATACATACTCCAAGGGATTATTACACTGAGACTCAGTGGCGCTTTCAGTCTGATGCGGCGCACCCGTCTCAGCGCCTATTAGTTCCAGTTTTAACAGATGCCGGCTGGGCTGAAGTTAGGCATTGTTTCATTGATGATCGCCACACGGACCTAGCAGCGTATCTTGATCAAGAGCGTGTATTTCCGATTGATCACAGCCGCTGTGAGGCAGTGCTAGGCCCGACTTACAAATCTGTATTGAAGTTTTGGGGTGTATGGGATGCCATACCAATAATTCCTAGTAAGAGGGCGAATATTTCTCCTCTTCCCTTGCTTGAATATCCCGTTGGATCAAAGGCCTTGTCTTTGTTTTCTGATAGCTATGATATTTGGAGGAATTCACCGAGTCGACGGACTTTAAGGTCCCTATTAGATGATATTCGAGAGAAGGAGTGGTTAAATGTCTCGTCTGGGGCTTCAAAGCCTGTATCACCCGCATCAGTCTATATTGGTGTACCAAATGGCTATGTCGATGGATTCTATTTAATAAACCCCGACACACTAGGGGAGCGCGAATGGCATTTCTTGTCGAACATTGGTGTCACTACTATCGAGTCTACGAAAAATGTAGAAAAGCTTGTCTTAACCGTTGAGGCAATAGCGAGTGCCTGTAGTCATAAAAGGCAGATCAAGGGGGCGTTGCTCAGTGCATATCGGCTACTAATTAAACGAATCAATAGGGTTTTGGTGGACTCAGATGATGAGCCAGAGCTTTCTCTGTTAAATAGGTTGCCGATTTTCTATGAGTCAGGCGAAGCTGGTGAGCGAGGTATTGCTTCCACTAGTGAGCAAGCCTGGTATGTTTCTGGGAATCAGAGATCTACACGTACGAAGTTGGGTGGACATGAAGTTCTTTGGTGGCTGGCCAGCGGAGATATTGGTACTTTGGCGAGTCATTTGGATAGGATTAGTACTCTTACTACAGAATCCCGCTTAGAGGGTTTAGCTCAGGTCTGCTCAAATCAGGAGGTCCGGGACTTATTGGAACGGGAGTTTCTGCCAAGCTTAATGGCATTGGCCTGCTATGGGGATATACCGGGTCTGACGGATGTAGATGAGGCCGCTGTTCAACGTCGTTGGCAGAGCTTGGAGGTGGTATCAGCTAGAGGAACCGAATTACATGAGTCGGTAGGCAGTGTCGGTAACCCTGTTAAGGAGTCAGTGACACACATCTCTGAGGCCGCATTGCTGTGGTTGCCAGCTCGTGCTGATCAAAAGAAGAAGTTATCCCTCTATGTCGAGCCTGGCTTCAGTATCGATCAGGTAAGTGTTAAGCGGCGACTCTGTGCCTGGTTTGCAGAAGAAGTTTTTCGTCGCAGGGGGCTGTCACGTCATTTTGAACAGCTTGTGCTCGGTAATGTGTCTTTACAGGAATTCGGTGTTACCACTGCGGCGATAGATGATACGCAGGAGGTTATTAAGGACTGGTTTCCTGATGTTAGTCTCGATCGATTGCTGTCTGCATTAACGGGTGCCGTCGGAGTTTCTATAACAAAGAAAAACTGGCGTGATACTGCGGTTTATCACAATGCAGGCGTACGGTTTGATCAATTGTTGAGAGTCGTTCCAGCGGACATCCACCATTACTTAACCCCGCTAAGCCCGATTGAAGGCAACGGAACGTATTTACTGTCTTTTGTGAATTCCTATCCCGAAAACATAGCAACACTTGAAGGTTATTGTGACTACGATGATGAGCAGTGGCTTGCTCTATTATTAAGTTCTGAACAAAGCTACGACTTTGGCTTCGACGCGGAGTTATTTGTCTTGGAGTTGATAGGCCTTGAAAGGTCCGGGTTTCTGCTTCTTGGCGAGAGGCTCGATCTCGAGTTGCAGGGTATTGAAAGCGAAGATAGCAATATTGACCTGCCAGAGCAGCCTCCACTGGTTGCCGGTGGTACAAAATCGTCGGCAGCTAGAGGCGGGCGAGGATCGTCCTGGTCTGGTTATCTTGCTCCCGCTAAGTCAGACGAAGATTATGCTGAACAACAACTAAGCAACGCCAAGGCGGGCAAGATTACAGAGAAGTACCGCGCGATAAAGGCCGCGAAACGTTTAGCGACTTTGCCGGTCGAGGAGCAACAAAAGATGCTTACTCATGTTAAAGCAGAATACACTCGCTTAAGTAAATATAACACTCGCAATTCTGTAGAGTTATTGGATTCTACCTTGCTCGACGCTTCGCTGCCTTATACAGAACTTCAGTGGCTGAACATAATCCATATTGGCGCTGCAGTGGATGGTGCTGGGTATGACTACTTAGACTTTGATGGGGGTAATGATCAAATTCTGTTGGTGGAGGCCAAGTCCAGCAAGCGTGAAGACGCTTTGATTCATCTTAGTGAGCCTGAGCGTTGTCATGTTGTTGAATATTCTTCGGACGAATTTTCCACAGAAAATCCTTCTTCATGTTGGCGCATGATATTAAAAACAACAGAGTGCTATATAGATGTGACCGAGGCTGTACGAGAGGTTGTTCTGGATCATCACACTAAGTACTCGTCAATTAGTTCAAGAATCAAGGCCAAAGATTGGGTTATTGAGGGGATATTCAGTGCGTGATTTAATCGAGTTTATCAACTGCGAGCTTGCTTGTTCCTGTACGACAGTTAGAAATATTCAGTTCAGGAGGGTTGGTGTTTTCAGGAAAATATCGTCCTTTCATCAAGAGTATCACCCATGAAACAAGTTCAGTTAGTACAGGGGCTGAAGCAGGCTTTTGATCAAGAAAATAACCGTATCGTCTTCTGGTACGACCCAGCTCAGGACTTTACTGAAGAGCTGGGATCGCTACAGCTCGATGGAGTACAGATCGTCAACATGCAGGGTGAGTCGGCGCTGGGTATTAAGCTCAAGCTGGAGCTGGACGATACCCAGGGCAAGTACCTGTTGTACTTCCCCCTAACGGAACCAGAGATCGACAAAGACTGGCTGCTGGATATCAAGCTGTATTCACGGTGTTTCTACGCCGATCGCATCTCGATCATCTTTAACGATCTGGGCCTGCAGCAGCAGAGTGTTCGCGCGCATCTGGCCAAGCGCGAGGCCTTCCTTGGCAGTAAAGCCCGTATCAAAGCATTGCAGCGCTGGATTCAGCCGGATGCTGATGAGAAGGCGTTGGACTTGGCGATGATTACGGCGCTGGTCAAAGCGGAGAACTGCGATGTCCCCCATATTCTCTTTGCTTTAGGCGAGCAGCTGGCGTCGACTGAGCAGGGACTGGAGGCAAACCCTGCGGTATTGGATGAGTTGGCCAAGTACCAGTTGTTGCCATCGCTGGTGGCGGCCTTGCAAGCGGAGGTGGGCTACCCCGCCAGCAGCCAAGAGCTCAGTGGTGATGAGTTTAAGTTTGGGCACTTTCTGATTCGCTTGCTTACCACCGGCTTCTGCGAAGGCATTGCGGATATACCCGATTGGGCGAGTGAACTGGCCATTCCGTCTGCCAATGCTAAGGCGACCTCGCGGGCACTTCTTTCGCGCTGGCGTGATAGCTCGCGTTATTACCATGCCTTTGATGCCATCTCTGGTTGGGTCGCCGAGGCGCTGCGTATTGAACAGAAGTTGAAAGGTATTAGCCTGGAAGAGCTGGAGCCGGTGGAGACGTTCGAGGCGGTTGAAAAGCAGATTATCCTCGAGCTGACCGCCGCCTTGCCTGTGGCCCCAGTCGCTAGCCTGGCGCATTTCTCGGACCTTATCCGTAGCCGCCTAGACAGCTACTGGGCGACGCGCCATAAGGACGACGATACCCGTCGTAAATACCGCACTATCTATACAGCTTTGTCGGCGGCAATCGATCTGTTCAGTTTGCAGAAGACCCACGACAGCGGCTTTCACTTTGCCACTACTGAGGCCCTGTATAAGGCTTATGAAACTGACCTATATCAATTTGATACGGCCTATCGCCATTACTGTGAGGCATCGCAGTGTGCCCACATGGAGTTGCTGAAGCCTCTCGATACAGCGGTCGAAAGCTGCTATTCCAACTGGTATCTGGATAACCTCGCCAAGAACTGGGGCGATAAACTGGAAAGCGAAAGTCGTCTGGCCGATTGGCAGATTCCTGATGTCGTTAATCAATATCAGTTCTATCGAACCCAGGTAGCGCCGGTTTTGGCCAAGGCTAAGAATAAGCGCTTGGTGGTCATCATTAGTGATGCCTTCCGCTATGAGGCGGCCGTTGAGCTTAAAGATCGCATCAATGAAAAGCGCTACAGTGAGGCTTCATTGAAGAGCCAGTTGGGTGTGCTGCCGAGTTATACCACTTTGGGAATGGCGTCGCTGTTGCCACATCAAGCCCTTGAATATCGTGAAGGGACCAGCGGTGATGTCTTTGTCGACGGACAGTCTTCTCAGGGGCTGGCGAACCGTAGCAAGGTATTGGCCGCTCACGGCGGCATGGCGGTTAGCGCCGAAGATGTGAAGCGCTGGAGCCGTGATGAGGGCCGAGAGGCACTTAAAGATCAGCAGTTGGTGTATGTGTATCACGACACCGTGGATGCTATTGGTGATAAGGCGGCGACCGAGGCGAAAACCTTTATGGCCGTTGAGAGCGCCATTGAAGAGCTGACCGAGCTGACGCGCAAGATCATGATGCACTTTAATACCTCGACGGTGCTGGTGACAGCCGATCATGGCTTCCTGTTTCAACAGAGCAAGCTGGAAGAGGCTGACCGCACGGCCCTAACGGATAAACCGCTCAATCCACTAAAAAGCAAAAAACGCTATGTGATTGGCCATGGGCTGGGCGAGGCGAAAGACGCCTGGTGTGGTTCGACCCAGCAGACGGCGGGCACGAGTTCTGATACGGAGTTCTGGATTCCGAAGGGTATTAATCGCTTCC
>Ga0105358_10001480_pt1 | contig 12543 bp, 11 predicted proteins | sample GOMGulsemesocosm_5_FD_83509 | JGI IMG/M metagenome (GOLD analysis project Ga0105358, IMG submission 83509) | Methane-oxidizing microbial communities from mesocosms in the Gulf of Mexico - GOM15C Gulf of Mexico | ecosystem: Environmental > Aquatic > Marine > Cold seeps | place: Gulf of Mexico...
AGCGTAATAATCCTTTTAATTCATACCCTTCTAACATTTTTACCGAGAAACTATTGCTAATTGGGTCAACAGATATACAGCCTCTATCCGTTTCAAGAATGACAAAACAATGGCGAAAACCTGATTTAAGGAATTTCAACCACCAAACCCCACGATTTTCTGAAAAGACAACTAGACACTGCATTATTCCACAATCCCTTTTTTACGTAAACTTCTTGCGACCTGGCCTAAAGCCTCTTGCCAAAGCTCTGCTGCTGTCTGTTCTTCACGGCAACGTTCGTCTGGCGCAAGCATTTTTTCGCCATATTCCCCTAGAACTTTAAGGTGAGGATTTTTTAGCAAGCGTGAACGATATAGTGACATAACGGCACGGTAAACATCATCAGGCGTACAAGGACGTGGTGTTTCAACCATTCCAGATATGAAACGCGCGCCATCATCACGCATTAATTGGCACCTTGAAAACCAGAACCACGCTTCTTCACCATCCATGAAAGGAATGGTTTCCACATCATGGCTAGGGGGTAAAACTATTTTTTTCGACTGCGACACAATGAAACTCCTTAGTGCATTACAATTAATAAACACAACAGGAACACTTATTCTCAGTAATTCAATCCTAAGTCAAATGAACTTTTTCTATAAATTCCTAATGCATTCCGATCCTAGATTGAGGATAATACATTCATGCTTAAACATTCAGACATATGGCGTGCGGTCGATCTCCTTGCGCAAGAACACGGATTATCGGCTTCAGCCCTTGCCCGTAAAGCCGGGCTAGACCCCACAACCTTCAATAAAAGTAAGCGGATTACACGTGAAGGAAAAGCGCGTTGGCCCAGCACAGAAAGCATTGCAAAAATTCTTGATGCAACCGATTCTGAGCTGACTGAATTCATCAGCTACATCAATGAACAAAAAAATACCCCCCAGATTCGCAACATCCCTCTTATTGGTCTTGCACAAGCTGGATCTAAAGGATTTTTTGACGATTCAGGTTATCCTGTAGGCGGTAGCTGGGATGAAATCCCTTTCCCCGATATACCCGATTCCCATGCCTATGCACTTGAAATACACGGCTCTAGCATGCTGCCTGTATTTCGCGATGGGGATATCGTTCTTGTCTCCCCCGAGGCCAATATCCGAAGGGGCGATCGCATCATTATTAAGACCGTCAAAGGCGAGGTCTTAGCAAAACAGCTCTTACGCCGATCTGCGCGTAGAATCGAGCTTCAATCTTTGAACCCAGAATATGAAGATCGGGCTTTTGAAATGGAAGAGATTCTCTGGATACACCGTATCACATGGTCATCTCAATGAATTTAAGATTGTATAGGGGTTTACAAATTCAGATTAAAAACTAGGTTATTTTTCCTGTTTCTAAGAAAGGAAATAAGATGGCTGATCTAGATTTGCGCTTTAACGGCCCTATTCCAAACTATTTTTGTAGCCAAAACAATACATCTAATTTTGATCATAAACGTGTTTTTGAAAAAATATCAAATAACCAAATGATCCGTTCTAAACAAAAAAGGTTGCAAGAAAAAACCAATCCCAGCTACATTTCACAATCAAAGATGACGATACAATAATAACAACGACTTAACTTATTTTTATAAGAGGAATGGATCATGGGACATGCTGAGCAAGCAAAAACTTGGACCTATACTGACGGTGCATGGCATGAAGGCAACCCAGCCATTATGGGAGCGCGTACCCATGGGGTCTGGCTTTCTTCCAGTGTCTTTGACGGTGCGCGCGCCTTCGACGGTGTTATACCAGATCTAGACCTTCATTGTGATCGTGCAATTCATTCCGCCAAAATTTTAGGTATGGATCCAAAAATAAACAGTGAAGAAATACAAAAACTATCATGGGAAGGTGTTGCACGATTCCCCAGTACCTCTGATCTTTACGTATGCCCCATGTTCTATGCCGAAACAGGTTTCATAACCCCTGACCCAACAAGTACTCGCTTTGTACTTTCAATTTTTGAAGCCCCATTACCTGAGCCAACGGGTTTTAGCGCTTGTAAATCGAGCTTTCGACGCCCTGCACGTGATATGGCACCGACAGAAGCCAAAGCCTCTTGTCTCTACCCAAATGTTGCCCGTGCTGTTAAAGAAGCCAATGATAAAAACTTTGATACAGCTGTCATGTTAGACCCGTCTGGTAACGTTGCAGAATTTTCATACACAAATCTTTTCTATGTCAAAGATGGTGACTTGATCACACCTGCAATCAATGGAACATTTTTAAATGGCATCACCCGACAGCGCGTCATAAAACTTGCCCAATCAAATAACTTGCGCGTCATTGAAAAGGCAGTGGATTTCGATGAACTGCTTACAGCTGATGAAATCTTCGGGACAGGTAATTATTTCAAAGTCGGGCCTTGCACACGTATCGAAAATAAAGAGCTTCCAATCGGAAAAATTACTATACGCTTAAGAGATTTATATTTCGAGTGGGCCAAAAAATAGGCAAAAAATAACCGGGCCATAAAGGCCCGGTAAAGTTTTAACAGGGAGGTTTCACGTCTGGGAGACGTAGGACCCAATAAACAGGCCCTGATCCGAGGAGAACCTCGGGAATTCCGTGAATGCCGCGTTGCAGCATTTGATGAATGATGTTTTACAAAAAAAACTAATGGATGACCATAGATAATTTTGCGTCCCTTTTATGCGTTTTTTGCATAGCTACTATTAACTCATTGAAAAAAATATGATTTTTTAATTTTTCACTCAATAAATTAATAAAAAAAAGGCCGGACCCTAAGGTCCGGCAAGTCTTAACAGGGAGGCTTCACGTCTGGGAGACGTAGGGTCAACCGAAAAACGGGACCCTCACACTCAGGTAAACCTGAGTAGGAAGAGACATTGTTGCAATGCAATAACGCCTATGCAGCTATATATATATTTGTGCAGATGCGAAGGCAAACATTATTTCAGAAGACCACCCATGCAAAAAACACATGAGCTAACAAAATTTAATAAAAATATTTTATTACAAGCCGTTATGAATAATCATTCAATGATCTTCTGCCATTTTTCGCATGATAAAATCTCTGAACAGAGTAATTCTTTTAGAATTTCTCAGCTCTTCCGGATATACAAAATACGTATCAATAATGGGCCCACTTACTTCTGGCAAAATTTCCACAAGGATTCCTACCTCACGGCTCATATATTCAGGGACGGCCCCCACTCCTAAACCACTTTGAATCGCACGATAGATCCCATAAACATTATTCACACGTAACGCAGCCGTACGTTTGGTTCCATCACTGCGCCCAGCCGATAACAGCCAGTTAAGCCCTTGGACAGGCTGTTTCATGGTATCGCCATAAACAATCAAACTATGATTGTCTAAATCTTGAGGCGTTTTAGGCATACCGTATTTCTTCAAATATTCGGGTGCACAATATATGTGATACGGCATACTCCATAGATGACGCTGAATGAGATCCGGTTGCTTGGGCGGGCTCATACGAATTGCCACGTCTGCTTCACGCATAGATAGATCGAGTTCCCTATCAGTTAAAACTACGCTGACTTCAATATCGGGGTAAAGTTCTAAAAACTCACGTAATTTTGGTGTTAACCAAGTAGAACCAAACGCAACAGTCGTTGTGATTTTAAGCGTGCCTTGCGGCTTTTCTTTTGTTTCAACCAATTGGCTTTCGACCATTGCCAATTTTGCGAAAACTTCATGCGCAGTCTTATAAAGAAGCTCGCCTTGTTCTGTAAGAATTAAACCACGCGCATGACGGTGGAACAGGCTTACCTTTACGCTGTCTTCTAATGCACTAATTTGGCGGCTCACCGCTGACTGGCTTAAATTTAAATGTTCACCAGCATGTGTAAAACTGCCTGCTTCTGCTACAGCATGAAATACACGTAATTTATCCCAATGCATACCCGTCTCATTCCTTAAACGCATAGTACCTATGCATACATAGCATAAATGAATAGCATGGAGAAGGTATTCCTCTCCACCCTATTCATTTATGCGAATCTTTAAACCAAGAATCTCTAGTCGTCTTGTTCCGCAATAAAACGTTCTGCTTCTAAAGCCGCCATACAACCTGTACCCGCTGCGGTTACCGCTTGTTGATATGTTTTATCTTGCACGTCTCCCGCTGCGTACACTCCGCCAATGTTCGTTGCTGAACTGTCTGGTTTTGTAATAATATAATTTTCATCATCCATCTCGACTTGCCCTTTAAACAGACCCGTATTAGGGTCGTGTCCAATGGCAACAAAAACGCCGTGAACCGCAAGCTCTCTCACTTCATCGCTCTTAACATTCTTCACACGCATCCCAGTCACGCCGAACGGATCATCTTGACCTAAAATTTCATCGGGAACGCTATCCCAAACCATTTCAATTTTATCATTTTTTGCCAAACGATCTTGTAAGATTTTTTCTGCACGCAATTCGTCACGGCGATGAACCAAATATACTTTTGAAGCAAAATTAGTAAGATATAGCGCTTCTTCCACGGCTGTATTCCCGCCACCAATAACCGCCACATCTTTACCGCGATAGAAAAAACCATCGCATGTTGCACAGGCAGACACACCAAAACCTTGATATTTCTGTTCCGATTCCATTCCTAACCAACGTGCTGAAGCGCCTGTACAAATAACCAATGTATCACCCGTATAAACGGTTCCACTATCGCCTGTCAGCTTGAATGGACGCACAGATAGGTCTGCTTCAATGATTGTATCATCAAACATCACAGTACCCACATTTTCAGCCTGTGCATGAAACTGATCCATCAACCAAGGTCCTTGAATCGCATCTGCAAAACCAGGATAATTTTCAACATCCGTTGTAATCGTCAATTGACCACCTGGCTGTATTCCTTTGACCAACATGGGTTTTAAATTGGCACGCGCTGCATAAATTGCTGCTGTATAACCTGCAGGGCCGGAACCAAGAATTAAGACCTTAGAATGCTGTAGTTCAGACATGGAGAAAATCCTATTTTTAAAACATAATAATATAAAAAATATAACCCTGTCGGGTCGTTTGGCGATAACTTATGCAGCTTGCCTCATAAGTGCAAGAAAAGACGAAAAAAAGGAGAGCAAATGCTCTCCTTTTATCGATTCGCTTATAAAAAAACTCGTTTTAGAGCTTTTCTGCATTACCTGCAAGGTACGCAGCAACGCCTTCAGGTGTCGCCGTCATGCCTGTATCACCTTTATTCCAGCCTGCTGGGCAAACTTCGCCATGTTCTTCATGGAATTGCAACGCATCAAGCGTACGAAGCGTTTCATCAACATTACGGCCCAAAGGAAGGTCGTTGACGAGTTGGTGACGTACGTTGCCTTCTTTATCGATAAGGAATGTGCCACGAAATGCAATGCCAGGGCCCATTTTGATGCCGTAATTCGTTGTGATTTCTTTTGAAATATCAGCAACCATTGGGAATTGAACTTGACCCAAACCGCCTTCATTTACGGGCGTGTTTTTCCAAGCCAAATGCGTAAAATGAGAATCGACAGAAACGGCAACAACTTTTGCGCCACGTTCCGCAAACGCTTTTAAACGGTGATCAAAAGCAATGATTTCAGAAGGGAACGAAGGTAAAATCTAAAGGATAGAAAAATAAAACGCCGTAAGAACCATCCAAGTATGATTTGAGGTTAAAGGCTTCATCAATTGAATTATCACCCATTACAGCAGGAGCCGTAAAATCAGGGGCTGTTTCGCCGACGAGAACTTGTCTTGTTACAACATCTTGTGTCATTTCAGTCTTCCTATTTTTAGAATTATTCAAATCTCTGGGCAACTTAATCTCTCCTTTATGCAAATGCAATATAGGAAAAGACAACTTGCAAGTTTAACTACTTTAGCTTTTTTTTATATGATCTGCTATAGCTTCATTTATTACAATCTCTCGAATGTCAGACTTAAGTTAATGACCCGCTTAAATTTATTTTCTAAACAACAGTCTAAAGTATCATTACTTCATACTTTTTTATGATCTAATCTCATTAAGTTTTTTATCTATAAGAAATTTAATTTCATTTTTTTATAAGCTTTACTTGGCTTGATCGTTTCTACATTGTAATATCATTGCGTAAACTGGGTTGTTTTTGGAGTAGAATTATTATGCAAAAGGTCAAACTTGACCGAATCGACCGACGCATTCTTGCCGATTTGCAAGACGACGGAAGAATGACAAATGTCGAACTGGCACGGCGTGCTGGCATTTCCGCGCCTCCTTGCTTGCGTCGTGTTCGCGCACTTGAAGAGGCTGGCTTTGTGCGCGGCTATCATGCTGAACTAGAACCTGCTTCACTTGGCTTTAACGTTACTGTTTTTGCTCAAGTTGGTTTGAACTCTCAGGCCGAGTCGGACCTCAAAGCATTTGAAGTCCTGATCGATTCATGGCCAGAGGTTCGTGAGTGTCATATGCTCGCAGGTGAAACAGATTTTCTTTTAAAAATCGTTGAAAAAGATTGGGATTCTTACCAACAATTTTTAACAAAATCACTTACCTCTGCACCAAATGTTGCTCATGTGAAATCAGCTTTGGCAATTCGTAGCTCAAAGGCCATCCCTGGCGTTCCCATTAAGGTTGATCTAAACGACAGCGATTCTGAAACATAAGCTTTCAAGTTCAATAAATAAAAAAGGTCACCTTCTCATTCAAAGAAGCTGACCTTTTTTCTTAATCTGAAATCAAAGGAGTTATTTGTAAATCACTTCCAAGATTTCATAAGATTTTTTACCACCCGGTGTGCGCACTTCCGCACTATCACCCAATGTTTTACCAATCAATCCACGCGCAAGCGGTGAACCGATAGAAATCTTTCCACCTTCAAGGTTTGCTTCATGCTGTCCAACAATTTGATAAGTTGTTTCAACATCAGTGTCTTCGTCCGCAACCATAACAGTCGCACCAAAACGCACAACATCACCTGACAAGGCTTTGGGATCAATCACTTCTGAGACGCTAATCACAGATTCCAGCTCTTTAATCCGGCCTTCAATGAAGCCCTGTTTTTCACGGGCTGCGTGATATTCAGCATTTTCTTTCAAATCGCCATGTTCACGCGCATCAGCGATTTGTATGATCACAGCTGGTCGTTCAACTGACTTTAAATTCTTTAATTCTTCAACAAGTTGAGCATGACCCTCAACAGTCATAGGTATCCGGTCCATCATGACATCCTAAACGAACATAAAAAACACGTCATGCTCTCAGTTACGTGAGAGCATGGCGCCTAAAATTCAATTCCTTCAAATTAGAAGGATGATTCAAAGTACGATTGCAGCGAGCTTACTTCAAGATTTTCCGCTTTTAAAGCTTCAATCGCTTCGGTCGCGGCAAACGCACCAGCCAAAGTCGTATAGTAAGGAATAGCAGCCGTCAACGCTTCTCGACGAATTGAGTAGCTATCGTCTATCGCTTGTTGCCCTTCTGTTGTGTTGAACACCAGTTGAACTTCATCATTCAAAATAGCATCCACAATATGGGGACGACCTTCTAAAACTTTATTTACAGAGGCTGTTTCAATACCTTGTTCATTTAAGAATTTGGCCGTACCGCATGTTGCAATAATTTTAAAACCCATAGAAACCAGTTTCTTAATGGTCGGTGCCACACGTTCTTTATCGCGTTCTTTAACTGAAACAAAAACCGTTCCTGATGTGGGCAAATGTGAACCTGCCCCCATTTGTGCTTTTAAGAAAGCGCGAGCAAAATCTTTATCGAGCCCCATAACTTCGCCCGTTGATTTCATTTCAGGCCCTAACAACACATCAACACCTTGGAAACGAGAAAACGGGAAGACAGCTTCTTTAACCGCAATATGATCTAGCTTCGCACATTCACTAAGCCCCAGATCAGCCAAGGTTTCACCAGCCATCACACGGGCACCCATTTTTGCAACAGCAACCCCTGTTGCCTTAGCAACAAAAGGCACTGTGCGTGATGCACGGGGGTTAACTTCCAAAATATAAATCGTGCGACCTTTAAGCGCGAACTGCACATTCATCAACCCAACAACTTTTAAAGCTTTCGCCAGAGATGTTGCTTGTTTCTTTAATTCCGTAATGATTTCGTCATCAAGCGAATAAGGCGGCAATGAACAAGCTGAATCACCTGAATGGATACCTGCTTCTTCAATATGTTCCATGATGCCAGCGATATAGACATTTCCTTCTTTATCGCCGATTGCATCCACATCAACTTCGATCGCATCCACCAAGAAACTATCAAGCAAAACAGGGCTATCACCCGAAATATCAACAGCGGCTTTCATATAGCGTTTCATACGGTCCATGTTATGGACAATTTCCATACCGCGCCCACCCAAAACATATGAAGGACGGATTACCAAAGGAAAACCAATACTTTCAGCGACTGTAACCGCTTCAACTTCAGAACGAGCAAGGCCATTATTTGGTTGTTTCAAGCCAAGTTCAGCCAAAAGCTGTTGAAAACGTTCACGATCTTCGGCCAAATCAATTGCATCTGGCGAAGTTCCCAAAATTGGAATTCCTGCTTTTTCCAACGCATTGGCCAGTTTCAATGGTGTTTGACCACCATATTGAACAATTACACCTTTAAGCGTTCCATTACTTTGTTCAACACGGATCAATTCAAGCACATCTTCTAAGGTCAAAGGTTCGAAATATAAACGATCCGATGTATCATAATCTGTTGAAACCGTTTCAGGGTTACAATTCACCATAATGGTTTCGTAACCGACTTCCTTCAACGCATATGCTGCATGAACACAGCAATAATCAAATTCAATCCCTTGTCCGATACGGTTTGGCCCACCACCTAAAATGATGATTTTTTCACGATCCGATGGATTGGCTTCACATTCTGGAACACTTACGCCATCACCTTCATAGGCAGAATACATATATGATGTTTGTGAGGCAAACTCACCAGCGCAAGTATCAACACGTTTGTATGTTGGGTGAATATTTAAAACTTTGCGACGGTGCGATACCACTTCTAAGCTGCGACCGGTCAATTCTGACAAACGTTCATCCGAAAAGCCCATTTTCTTGAAACGTTGCATTTCATCGGCTTCGGTCGGCAGACCTTTTAATGACAATTCGTCTTCAGCTTTTATCAAACCTTCGATTTGCGATAAGAACCAAGGTTCATACCCACAAGCTGACTCGATTTCTTTTAAGGTCAGTCCATGACGAAAGGCCTGCGCAATCACCAACAAACGATTAGACGTTGGTATTTGTAGCTGGCGAATAACCGCTGCTTTACCATCATCCACATCTGCGCCGTCAATCTCAACTTCATTCAAGCCCGTTAGGCCTGTTTCCATAGAGCGTAAACCTTTTTGCAAAGATTCTTGGAATGTACGGCCAATGGACATGGCTTCACCAACAGATTTCATGGCTGTTGAAAGCGTATCTTCCGTTCCACTGAATTTTTCAAATGTAAAACGTGGAATTTTCGTAACAACATAATCAATTGAAGGCTCGAACGATGCAGGTGTTGAACCTGTAATATCGTTATCAAGTTCATCCAGCGTATAACCAACTGCCAATTTCGCAGCAATTTTAGCAATCGGAAAGCCCGTTGCTTTAGATGCCAACGCGCTTGAACGAGAAACCCGTGGGTTCATCTCAATCACAATCACACGGCCATCTTTTGGATTAACCGTAAATTGAACGTTTGATCCGCCTGTATCCACACCAATTTCACGCAAAACCGCCAGAGATGCGTTCCGCATGATTTGATATTCTTTATCCGTCAAGGTCATTGCAGGCGCAACAGTGATCGAGTCGCCCGTATGGACCCCCATAGGATCAATATTTTCAATAGAGCAAATGATGATACAGTTGTCTTTTTTATCGCGGACAACTTCCATCTCAAACTCTTTCCAACCGACCAAAGATTCTTCAACAAGAACTTCAGAAGTTGGAGACAAGGCCAAACCACTTGCAACAATGGTTTCAAACTCTTCTTTATTATAAGCGATACCACCGCCAGAACCACCCATCGTGAAACTGGGGCGAATAATGACCGGAAGACCGATATCTTCTAGCGCAACATTTGCTTCTGCACGTGTGTGACAGACATGTGATTTTGCATTCTCAAGACCGATTTTAGTCATCGCTTCGCGGAAACGCTGGCGATTTTCTGCTTTATCAATCGCATCAGCCGTCGCACCGATCATTTCGATACCAAGACGTTCTAACGTGCCATTTTCATAAAGAGCCAATGCTGTATTAAGCGCTGTCTGGCCACCCATTGTCGGTAAAAGCGCATCGGGTTTTTCTTTCTCAAGAATTTTAGCAACCACATCCGGTGTAATCGGTTCAATATAGGTTGCATCAGCCATATTAGGGTCGGTCATGATGGTCGCGGGATTGGAATTCACCAAGATAACGCGATAACCTTCTTCACGTAACGCCTTACAAGCTTGTGCGCCGGAATAATCGAATTCACAGGCTTGCCCAATAACAATGGGACCTGCGCCGATAATCATAATCGATTTAATATCTGTACGTTTTGGCATGACTGACCTTATCGTCCTACTTGATGAGAGGCAAAAGCCTCACTAATGATTTCTACTCGAACACAGCATTTTCGCCTTGTTTGCGAAAATGCTAAAACTGATTTACTTACCCATCAATCCAACAAAACGATCGAACAGGTAATGGCTGTCTTGTGGGCCTGGCGATGCTTCTGGGTGGTGTTGCACACTGAAGACGGGCTTGTCTGTCAATGAAACACCTTCAAGCGTTTTATCAAATAACGAACGATGCGTCACTTTAACGTTTGCAGGTAAGCTGTCTTCATCCACACAGAAACCATGGTTTTGAGATGTGATCTCAACCTTCGTTGTTTCTAAATCTTGAACAGGATGGTTGGCCCCGCGGTGGCCTTGGTGCATTTTATATGTTGTTGCCCCTAAGGCCAAACAGAGCATTTGGTGACCCAGACAAATTCCAAACAGTGGTTTTCCACTTTCGATAATTTTTTTAATCATGGGGACTGCATATTCACCCGTAGCCGCCGGATCGCCCGGACCATTCGATAAAAATACACCATCGGGGTTGTAAGCCAAGATTTCTTCGCCTGACGTATTACCCGGAACAACTGTTACACGACAGCCCGCAGCCGCCAAGCAGCGCAAGATATTTCGCTTTGCACCAAAATCAACGGCAACCACATGGAATTTAGGATCTGTCTGCGTGGCATAACCTTCGCCAATGGTCCAAGCCGCTTCGTCCCATTCATATGCTGCCTGACACATGACATCTTTTGCCAAATCCATACCTTCAAGACCAGGGAATGAATTGGACATTGTTTTCAATGCATCAAGATCGATATCCGTACCCGCTGGGAGATGAATAACCGTGCCACCCGGTGCACCATTTTCACGAATATGGCGCGTTAGGCGGCGTGTATCGACGCCGCTGATGCCCACAAGGTTTGAAGCTTTTAACCAGTTATCAAAGTGTTCTGCGCTGCGCCAACTGGCAGGATCCGTTATATCAGCGCGCAAAATACAGCCGCGTGCTGCTGGTTTTGCCGTTTCAATATCTTGTGCATTTGTACCCGTATTACCAATATGTGGGAAAGTGAAGGTAATGATTTGCCCAGCATAAGAAGGGTCGGTCATAATTTCTTGATAGCCCGTGATGGAAGTATTGAAACAGACTTCGCCAAGCGCGACACCTTCAACACCACATCCTTTCCCCCAAAAAACGGTACCATCCGTCAAAACCAATGCGGCATTCGCATTTTTGGGACGGGCTTTAGGTGGCAGAGGCGCGAGCGGAGCTTGTGTCTGCGTCATGTTGACGGGTCCTTCATCTCTAAAGAGCTATATAATTAAATGTGCTGTGCTTTCACGAAGGGACTCGAGTTTCACAATGGATCCACCAGCCGAAGCCACGTAACCCTTTGAGTTTTCAAGCCTTTCCACTCGCCAAGATGACAAGGTCAGAATTTTACTTCGTTCAGGCAAATTGGCGCGTTGATAAAGAAATCTCATCAACTAGTCAAGGCCTAGACGTAAATAAAAAAAATGCCTATTTATCAATGGTTTGCAGAATAGTTTAAGGTTGATTTCTCTCGTGATTTAATGTAAGTTTCTTCCCTTCCTCGAAACAACAAATGTAATGGTCATGATACGCGAGCAGATTAAATCCGTCCTCAAAGAGGCGATGATAGCTAAAAATTCGCATAAAGTTTCGACTTTACGCCTGATTATGGCTGCCATTAAAGACCGCGACATCGCGGCACGTGTCAAAGATAATCCAGATGGCATCAAAGATGATGAGATTTTATCTTTAATGCAATCCATGGTCAAACAGCGCCGTGACAGTATCACCATGTATGAAAACGGTGGCCGTCTCGAATTAGCTGAACAAGAAGCTTCCGAAATTAAAATCATCGAAGATTTCCTTCCCAAGCAAATGAGTGAAGATGAAATCGCAACTGTTGTTGATAGCCTTATCACAGAATTAGGTGCAACAAGCCTGAAAGACATGGGCAGCACAATGGCAGCGTTACGAGAACGTTTC
>Ga0105358_10001481_pt1 | contig 12542 bp, 12 predicted proteins | sample GOMGulsemesocosm_5_FD_83509 | JGI IMG/M metagenome (GOLD analysis project Ga0105358, IMG submission 83509) | Methane-oxidizing microbial communities from mesocosms in the Gulf of Mexico - GOM15C Gulf of Mexico | ecosystem: Environmental > Aquatic > Marine > Cold seeps | place: Gulf of Mexico...
TAAAAGTCAGATTAAGACTAATTAACAATGTATTCCTCCCTACCTTAACTTCGTAAGAAGTACTCAATATCTGCGATGTGTTTTAAGACTGCACTCGCAGATTTTTTTTGTTTGGAGGGAAATAACTTTTTTTTCAAAGAAACAAAAAAAGATTGATATGCCACTTTCCCTAAAAAACCAACACGGTTTTACCTTATTAGAATTACTTATTGTTGTGTCTATTATGGCGATTATTGCTGGGATGAGTTTAATGAGTTATGGCAATACGCGTAGTGAGAGTGAATACACCGCGACAAAAGTTGAAATGCAGCAATTAGCCCAAGCAGTTAGGCACTATTTTCAAGACCAGAATACTTATATTAATGGTATTGATGCAGAATCCCCCGCTGATATTCGTTTTTTAGTTACCCCAATTGGATCAATCAATCAATGGAATCCAGATTATCGTAGAGGCTGGAGAGGGCCTTATATTAAGAGAAGCCTCATTACTTATTTCTTTGAAGTAGCCCCCTTAACAAGTTTAAGTTTTGAAGGTGAAGGCGACCCACTAGCTGGTACACCCATTACCCCTCCTACAAAATTAGATTCTTATGGTAAGCCTTATTTATTTTTTGATTTATCAACTTATAGATCGGGAGTCTCCTTTGCAAGGATTGTTAGCATGGGAGAAGACGGTATTTATGAAATGCCTTGTGACTTCGCCAAAACCGATACTTCAGTAGCAACTTATTGCTCTTATGATGCGCTGTGTACTTATGATGCAGACATATTGGATGATCTAGTGGTTTGTTTATGAAATATATGAACTCTCGGTACAGGGCTCTACAAAGTGGCTTCACCTTGCTGGAAATGGTTCTGGTACTCCTGATTATGGGTATGGTCGCTAGTTTATCCGTGGTGTTTATTGATAATAAAGAAAATCAGTTGAGGTATGAGGAAACTATTCAGAAATTAGAAACTATGCATAAAGCGACTGTGATTGTGAAAGATTATAAAGAGGATTTTTTATTGTCTGGATTTGTTGTGGATAATGGGGTTTTGCCTAGTGATGCAAATGAATTTGTTGGTATTCCAGTTGGCTGGATTGAATATGGTGAGACTTACCAAGATTTAACTGACCCATTAAATTCAGTGACTAAAAGTAGAGTCCCTCCTTATTTTAGATTAACTGAAAGAGACCTTACAGATAACACCCTTTGGCCTGATGGTGGGTATAGCCGACTCCCAGATTCACCTAATACTCCGCTTCATTTAAGAAAAGGGTATTTGGCTAACTATATTAGTTTAGGGGTTGATTCTCAAGGGAATTATAAAGATGCTTGGGGGGATGAATTCCCTATTATTGAAAATGTATTAGATTTAGCCATTGATACCTCTGTAAAAACCATAGAACTTGCTGATTTTATTGGTGATGTTAATGATGATGGGATCAGTGATATGAATAAAAATGTCCCTATAAATAATTGGAGTATTGCTTTAACTGATATTAGTTTTGAGGTGACCAATAACTCTCAGAATGAGGTTAGCAATGCAATTATGGGAATTACAGTTTTTAATAATAAAAATTTTACACGCCCTAGTTTTTTTATTGATAGTGAAAGTGAACATTGTAAAGAGTGCTGGGAGACTTCCCATTTTAAAAAAGCATGTAATTTAAATAATAAAGAAGTGTTAGCTACTATTGCAGTTTGTGATCTTAATGGTGGATTAATTTGTACTCCAGAGGCTGTAAATAATACAAAACAGATATTCCCCGAAAATTCAACGAAACCAATCATTTGGCAAACTATAGCATTAGGGGGAACTGAAAATGATGAACTCAACTGCACAGAAAATCATGTAAACAATATCAATAATAGAGTCGCTAATGATGTGCGCATTCCAGCAGGTGAGCATATTGTTTTTGTGGGTGTTGATGATGATGGTAATGGAAAGATTGAAGGGAATGATCTTAATGGTGATGGGAAAATTGAAAGATTGGATCTTAATGGTGATGGTGATTATGTAGATCTAAATGTAGGGGGAGAAATAGGAAATAATGAATTTGATGAATTTGACGAATTTAAAGCTATTGGAACTTTAAGAGTTATTCCCCGCTATAAGCCTGGACACACTGCTACCTTGGTAATTGAATGATCTTTTTTATACACCCTCTCGGCAATTGCTCCTGCATTGCTCTACCTCCTGCATCCATGCAGTCGACACCAACCCTCGTAGGGAGAGGGCTTTTAGAGCTGGTGCCTTTTTGTTTATATCTTTGGAAATTATGATATTAACGACTGTGAATGTTTTTTCAAAAACTACTGATCTAACTCTCTCTCCCTACGAGGGAGAGGGTTGGGGAGAGGGTGTATTAAATAAATGAATTTACTAACAAACGCTAAAAATCTACGCAAAAATCAAACAGATGTAGAGCAAATCCTCTGGCAAAAGCTAAGAAGCAAACAATTATTAAATTGTAAATTTCGCAGGCAAGTGCCTTTTCACCCTTATATTGTGGATTTTGTCTGCCTTGATAGGCTGTTAATTATAGAGCTAGATGGTTCTCAACATATGGATCAGCAAGATTATGATAATAAACGTAGTGCTTTTTTACAGGCGCAAGGTTATACCCTATTGCGGTTTTGGAATAATGAGGTGATTGATAATCTTGAGGGTGTGCTTGAAGTTATTATGCTGGCTTTACAGGAATCTAGTCATGATTAAAATTCAGGTGAATAATAGGTTAAAGCTCCCTCTACCTAGCAGGGTGAGGGTGAAATAAATGGATTTATTTAACAAAATAAAACAATACTTTAATACCATAAAATCTGGCTCCAAAAACAAGCCGTCTTTATTGAAAAGATTCAAATTAAAAGCATCCACTAAAAAGCAAAATGCTCGGCTGTTTTTCTACACCGATGGTTTTCAGCTCAGTGCGGCTATTATTGCCCCTAAAGATAAGCGCTTAGAGATACTGGCTTCGGCACAAAGTAATCAATTAACCGAACAGACCTTGGCTGATTTATTGTTGAATTTGTCTACCCAAGTCGAGCAACTACCAGAACATGCCATTATGCTACATTCGCGCATGGCTTTGGGTTTATTAGATTTACCTATTGCTGACAATAAAGCGCTGACGGAAGATAAAATTTCTAATATTGTGCGCTGGGAAATGGAGTCTTTGTATAACGAGCAAGCACCGCAGTGGAATATTGGTAGCCTGTTAGTTCAGCTGGGGATTATTACTGATCTTGAGCGTGATCATATTGTAGAAACTCAAAAACAAAATAAACAATGCGCGGCTAGTTTTGGAGGTAAGTTACCACGCTTTGGTGAAATTGTGGTCTCTCAAGGGCAGTTGGATCAAACCACGCTTGAGCACTATTTAAGCTTGCAAAATGAAATGCAGGAATCAGATAACAGTTTAATGAGTGGTTGGTATAAATCGGCTCAGGGTTCTACTTTATTCTGTACAGCGATGAGCACACAAGAGCAATATCGTTGGATTAAGCTGTTTGACCAAAATCAATTACGAATTGACCGTTTTTATCCTGTTTCTGGCTCTATCGCAGCATTAATATCACCTGAATCATCTCAGTGTATTTTAGAATTACATCCCAATTTCTTGGTGTTTAGTCTGTTGGAAAAAGGTGTAGTTAGGGAAATAGAAATTTTTAATACCTTGGAGCGTAGTTTATCTATTGATGATGTTCTAAACCTGATTCAACAATATGATTCGCAAATTGACGTGTTTTATTTATGGGGAAATCATGCCCGAACTGAGGCTTTGTTTGAACAGTTAAAATCAAAAATATCTAAACCCCTTGTTTTTGTAAACTGGCCTGCTGAAAAATTAATTGAGACGTCTAAATTTAAGCCTGATAACTTTTTATGCCCTTTGCTGGGTGTTGCTCAAGATTATTTTTATCAGGATTTGAACAATGGGCGCATTCCTTATGTGATTGGAATGCCGCCGCCGCCACGATTTTATCAACAAAAAAAATGGCAAGCAGGTATTGGGGTTTCTTTTGTTTTACTCTCATTAATTGGAACGGAGGTTTATTTTAATCAGCAAGTTAAACAGTCTCAGGCAGATATTGATAAATTAAGCAGAAATTATAAAACACTGAAGAAAAACAATAAGGAGTTGAATCGAGATAATAAACGTTATCTTAAACTAGAAAACAAAATGTATACCTTGGAAACCGAATTCGAGAGCTTGCAAAGACAAAAAAAGGCGATAGAAGAGAATTTAATTGAAAGGCAAAAATTTATGCAAGCATTTTTACCCTTATTAATAAAAAGTATTGATAAAGATGTGGTGTTGGATAACTTAGATGAGGTTAGTTGGTATCAATTTAGGGTTAAGGGCTGGGCGTTAAATTTAAATGCGGTTAACCGGTTTGAGAATGCACTGATCAAGCATTTGCATGGTTTTAATATGTTGATAAGTAAAAGTCCCAGTAGTTTAATGAAAAGTGGTGATTTAGCGGGTGCTTATCAGTTTGATTTTCAATTAATTAGGGATCATGAAAAAAATAAATAATAGAGAGTTAGGCTTGATTATTGTGTTGGTAAGTTCGGTATTTATTGCCGCTTTTGTATTATTAAGAATACAGCCTTTACGTGATCAGTTAATTGTATTGAAAAAAGATAAACAAAAGATACAGAAAAAATTTAATAAGGAAAAATCAGGTAAAACCAGTCGAGGTTCGGTTCAAAAATTACAACAAGAGTTTGATGCATTAACCCTGAAAATTAATTCTGAAGGTAAAACTATGGCGGGTTATCAGCAAAGTTTTATTGATCTACAGGACAGCGGTAAACAAGCGCAATTAAAATCGTCGATTACTCAGTTAATAGAGTCTCAAGGGTTGATTATTTCAGATGTTCGAGAGGAAAGTAAAAGTTTGGATACTTTGGTCAATGCTCAAACAAAAAAAGGGGGGCAGGGAATTAAACGGCCAATGATTGGGTTACAGTTAACGGGGGATTTTACCATGTTAAATGGGTTTATTCAGCAACTGGAAACCTTGCCAAATAGTGTGGTGATTACTCGGTTGTCAATTACGGTGGAGAGGCAAGCAGATATGCGAGCCCCTTATCTTTTGATGACTAAATTGTCTTTGGCATTGTGATGTTTAGTTTTCACTCATTCTCCCCGCTTGGGGAGAGGGAGCTAAGATCTTGATTCTTAACTTAATGAGTTTTTTTACAAATATTTAATGCTAAAAATAAATAATGCCTAAAAACCTATTCGAAAAAATATTACAACATGCGGTTGATAGTCATGTCTCTGATATTCATTTATCAGCCTATTGCTATCCTGTTTATCGTATTCATGGCTCTCTTAAGGAACAGGTTGGTTTTAGTTTATTAACTTCAGAGCAATTACAACAATTTCAAACTTATTTGGTCGAGAATAAAGGGCTATCTGTACCTCAAAAAATGGAGGCTTTGGATATTGCTTACACGGCTGAATTCGGTGAGCGCTTTCGGGTTAATATTTATTCTGAGCGTGGGTCTATTTGTTTTGCTATTCGTTGGTTAAAAAGTAATTTTTCTAGCTTTGAAGAACTGTCATTACCTGATCAAATTTCTCAGATGGCTAATCTTAATACAGGTTTAGTTTTAATTACGGGGTCTACAGGCAGTGGTAAATCAACCACTTTAGCCGCATTGATTAATGCCATTAATGAAAACCGTGCCTGTCATATTTTAACTATTGAAGACCCGATTGAATTTATTCATAGTAATAAAAAATCCATCGTTCATCAACGAGAAATGGGGCAAGATGTGGCGAGTTTTTCGGGTGCAATACGTGATGCGATGCGAGAAGACCCCGATGTTATTTTATTAGGGGAAATGCGGGATAAAGAAACCATTCGTGCGGCACTTTCAGCGGCAGAAACAGGCCATTTAGTTTTTTCTACGCTGCATACTAATGATGCTGTGGGGGTGATTGATCGAATTGTTGGGATGTTTTCAGCAGAAGAACAAATATCTATTCGCCAACAATTATCCATTGTATTAAAAGCGGTGATTACTCAAACCTTGGTGCCAACACTTGATGATTTAGGGCGCGTACCGGTCAATGAAATATTAATCATTAACCCTGCTGTTGCGCATTTAATCCGCGAACATCGACCTGAACAAATTAAAGCGATGATGGAAACAGGGCGCGCATTAGGGAATCAGACTTTTGATTTTGCTCTGGCATTACGGGTAAATGATAAAGCTATTGCAATTGATCGCGCTAAAGCATTAGCGCATTCAGAAAAAGCCTTTTTAGATGCGCTGGAAATACTCAGTAAATCTTCCATCAGACGATAATAAAGATGACAGCATTACGAGAGCAACGGCTATTAGAAGCTGCGATAGAGAACAATGTGTTAAGCCAGGATAAATTGGAAGGCTTACGCCAACAAGCCAGAAAAGAGCATATCGATTTGATGATGTTACTTTGTTTCAGCCTGCGATTACCGATGACTTTACTGTATCGAAATTATGCAGAAATTAATGGGTATAAGTTTGTAGGGGGTGAGATTAAACCTGATTTAATTTTATTACGTAAATTAGGTTTAGAGCGGGCATTACAATTTCACATCATCCCTTTGCTTAATCATTCGGAATCTTTGATTTTTTTATGTGCAAACCCAGAAGATAGAACCGTATTACAAACAATAAAAAGGCTGGCTAAGCAAGAGTTTTCACTAGGCATAGCAAACCCTGAGCATATCCAACACACACTTAATCGCTATGCACCGATTATCAACCCTTATGCTGATGATGCATTGCTTTTAACTGAATTTGACCCCGTCAAAACATTAGAAGAGGTGTTGAATCAAGCCTATTTACACCGTGCTTCTGATGTGCATTTTGAGCCAGCGGAAGAGGGGTTGCATATTCGTTATCGGGTTGATGGACAATTACAACTGGAAAATCGATTGTTTAGTGAAATGCAGGGTGCTGCATTAATCAGTCGGATAAAAGTTTTAGCTGAGCTGGATATTGCTGAAAGTAGAATTCCACAAGATGGGGCGATGACACATTCAACACCGATTGATATTCAGATTGATATTCGGGTAGCGACTCTACCGACTCAATTTGGAGAACGTGCCACTTTGCGTTTATTGGGAGGAGACAAACAATTAGTTAATCTAGAAAAAATTGGCATGGCTGAAAAACATTTGCAATTATTTAAAAAAACCATTGCTCAACCGCATGGCCTTATTTTAATTACAGGGCCTACAGGTAGCGGAAAGTCCACCACTTTATATGCTGCGTTAAATGAACTAGCCGACTCTAAAACTAATATTTTAACGGCAGAAGATCCTGTAGAAATGACTATGGCAGGCATTTCTCAGGTGCAGGTTAGTAGTAAAACCAGCTTTGCTCAGGCTTTACGTAGTTTTTTAAGGCACGATCCTGATGTGATTATGGTTGGGGAAATTCGAGATAATGAAACGGCTGAAATTGCTATGAAAGCGGCGTTAACAGGGCATTTGGTTTTTTCTACTCTGCATACGAATTCTGCTTTGGATAGCATTCCCCGATTAACAGATATTGGGGTGGAATCTTATTTGGTCGCTTCAACTTTGCTTTGTGTGATTGCACAACGGTTAGTGAGACGGTTGTGTCAATTTTGTTATTTATCCGTACGCGTCACTTTGGAGCAGGCGGAAGTATTACAGTGTGATACACAGCAACAGATTTTTCAGCCAAAGGGCTGCGCTCATTGTCAGGGGATTGGTTATGCAGGTCGATTACCCTTATTTGAAACTTTATGGGTGGATAGTCAGTTATCAGAAGCGATTGCCAGTCAGCAGAGTCAGGTGAAGTTAAGGGAGAAGGCAAGCAGTTTTATTAGTTTGGCCGAAGATGGACGAGATAAATTATTGCAGGGGATGACTTCTTTGGCTGAATTACAGCGATTGGGATTGTGGGTGTAGTTGCTATTGATCTTAAGTCCTCTCCCAAAGGGGGAGAGGGTTGGGTGAGGGGAAGATAACAACTCTTTTCTCCTTATTCTTTTTTTCTTTCTTTTAAAGATAAAAGAATAAGGAATAGAGAGATTTATTTAATAGACCCTCTCCCTCGTAGGGAGAGAACTTATTATCAAGGATTTTGTTAATACCCGCTTTGCTCTAAGCTCCCTCTCCCTATGAGGGAGAGGGTGAATAGAAAATAATAAATTAAACAAATAATATGATTTTTAATTACCAAGCAATTAATGCCCAAGGCATAGAATCTTCAGGGCAAAAACAAGCAGAAAACCAGGAATTACTGGTTTTAGCTTTACGTGAACAAGGGCTATATCCAGTGACTATTTCTGCAGTTGTAGATAGTGATGAAGAGGCTTTGGCTGATGATGATATTCGCTTGCAATTGCAACAATTACAACCTTTTGGTGTAGGTAAAAAGGTTTTTATTTTTCGGCAGCTGGCTTTGTTACTTTCTTCTGGAATTACCTTAACTGAATCATTAGATTTGGTTGCCAATATGCAACAAGGCAGGGTAAGAGTCCTGTTAAAAGGTATTAATCATGATATTAAATCGGGCTTTTCTTTTTCTCAGGCATTGTCTAAACATGAAAAAATATTTACTAAAATGGCGGTACAGATGGTGTTGAGTGCTGAGGCCAGTGGTGAGCTGGCTATCACTTTAGAGCGTATTGCTGACCATTTAGAACGTCGGGCTGAATTAAAAAGTCAGGTGATTAATACTCTTATTTACCCCGTGGTCACTTTGGTGATGGCGGTTGGGGTGTTCTTTTTTTTAGTTACAGGCGTGGTGCCAAAATTTGTAGCTTTTTTTGCTAAAACAGGGCGCTCAATTCCTTCTGAAATGCAAAGTATGATAAATATTTCTGATTTTATCCTTAATCAGTGGGTGCTACTAATAATAATGGCGGTTTTTGTCGTCAGTTTGTTTGTTCTGGTTTTTCGAAATGAAACTGGGCGTTACTGGATTGATAATAGTTTATTAAAAATACCTTTAGTAGGTGGGGTGATTGTGACGGGGGCTATGTCGCAGTATAGCTGGAGTATTGCCTCATTATTAAGAAGTGGCTTACCTGTGGTTGAGACCATTCAGATTAGTGCTGGACTGATCAATAATAAGGCTATTGCTAACGATATTTTAAAAGTGGCAGATCAGGTTTTACAAGGCCAGCCTCTCAGTCGGAGTATTAAGCAGCCACATATTACCCGTCTTATTCAACATATGACATTAGTAGGGGAGCGTTCAGGCGGACTGGTCGATATTATGTTTAAAGCAGGTTTGTATTATGAAAATGAACTTAAAAGCAAAGCTAAAGCAATTGGGTCAATGGTAGAGCCAGTGTCAATTTTATTGATTGGCAGCTTGGTTGGCTTTATTTACTTTGGTTTTTTTAAAGCGGTTTTTGCTGTTTCTGCAAGGTAAAGATAATGACGCGAATATCAAATCCTATTTTAGTTTTTTTGCTTGGCTATTCAATAGTGGCTATAGCGGAGGATCCTTTTGTAGAAAAACAGCGACAAATCCAGCAAGAAATGTTTCGGCGTTTTACGGCTTTAGATCGTCGGTTTAACGGGGAAGAAAAGTCTAAACCAGACTCTGAACCCAAAGTTTTTTCCTCTAAACAAGCGGTTACTTTTATTGACAGTATTGCCTACCCAAAAGGCATTAGAGACCCTTTTTCGGTACCCTCTTTACTGATGCAGACATTAGCTTTAGAGCGCAATAATCAAGGACAAAAATCACATTCTTCCTATGTTTTTTCTCAGACATCTTTATTGGCAATGCCAAAAATTAAATTGAAAGGGGTGATGCACCAGCGGAAAAGTTTATCGCCTCTAGCTGTTATTCTTTTGAATAACGAAACCTATATGGTTAGAGAGGGGGATGAGATTGGGTTTAATCTTGCTGAACCATCGCAAGTGATAAAAATAAAACAAATAAAACGCTTAAGCTTACTGATTGAAGTGGGAACCTTGGGTGAGCTGGTAATTGTACGGTAATACTATGAAATTTAAATACATATTGTTTATTAATCTGCTGTTTTTGTGCTTTTACACACAGGCTAAGCCTCTTAAAATAGCAGAATTAGAATTTAAAAGTTCGCGTGTCATTGATGTGATTAGAGTGTTGGCGGAAGATGCGGAAGTCAATATTATAGCCACGCCAGAAGCGGGTGAAAAAGAAATCACCATTTTTTTAAAAGATATTAATTTAGAGCAAGCCATTAAAGCGATTTGTCGGATTAGTAATCTATGGTATCGCCGAGACCCAGGTCGAGATGGCATGTTTCAATTAATGACGACAGAAGAATATGCAAAAAACCTGGTTGTGGGGCAAGATGATACGATCAAAGTCTTTCAATTGCATACACCTAATGTAACGGCTATTGCTTCCGCTATTGAAGATTTGTATGGTGATAGAGTGGAAGTGTCATTTGGTGAGAGTGTTCAATCAGGCGGTAATCAACAAAATAACTCAAGTCGTTCAGGTGGAGGGAGTAGTCGAAGTAACCGAAATAATAGAAACAATGGAAGTAGAGGGGGGCGTAATTCTGGAGGAAGAAGTGGAGGGAGATCCTCGGGGGAGGGTTTAATGCAGTCAGATGAATTGCCTGACGATTTAACGGTTGAGCAATTTGAATCTTTAGCTCAAAAGGGATCGCAAATTTCTATTAAAAACCTAGAAAATATTTCGGGTGCTAAAAAAATTATTCATGTTACGGTTAATACTGAACATAATTTACTGATTGTTAAAACCAGTAATCAATCAGTGCTTAAATCAATTGCTGAGTTGGTAAAAAATCTGGATAAGCCCCAGACTCAAGTGATGTTGGAAATGAAGATTGTTGATATTAAGGTGGGTGAAGATTTTTCTTCATTATTTAAAGTTGAACTTACCGGAGGTTCTGCTACTGGTGACAGTCTAAACCCAATCACCATTGGCAGCGCGGCTTTTACAGGCGGTGGTTCTTTTATGTATGAGTACTTAAGTAAAAGTATTAAAGTGAACCTTGAGCTGTTAGAAAAAAACAATCGAGTGACCGTAGTATCTAATCCAATGCTGGTCGCTTCAAACCACAGGCCAGCCACTTTGTTTGTGGGGGAAGAGAGGGTGATGGTGAGAGGGTATTCAATTGATACTATTGATACTTTAAATAATACCCGGACAATTACAACTCCGGATACAGAAATAAAAGAGATAGGAACGACCCTTGAAGTGACACCGCATATTAATAGTGATGGCACAATTCATATTATTTTAAAACAGGAAAATTCAACTTTAAGTAAAGGGGCTGTACTTATTCCCATATCTGATGGCAATGGCGAAGTGAGTAGCTTACCTGTTGACTCAATTACTACCGCTAAACTAGAAGGGGAAATATTTGCAAAACATGGGTATACCGTAGCTGTTGGTGGTCTAATTCGTGATAGTTTTTCTAGAAACCGAACCAAAGTCCCTTTATTTGCTGATATTCCTATTTTGGGGCATTTATTTCGCTCAACCATTGATAATGACAACCGGTCAGAAATGGTGTTGTTAATCACACCCTATATTCTTAACTATACAACGGATACTCAGCAGCATGACCCAACCAATAAATATCATAAATATGCACCTGATCTTGCCATGAAATCACGTCCCATTCCTAAAAAACAGGCTTTGATACAATTCCAATGTGGAAAGTATTGCTCACCTAAAAATCTAACCAAAACTGATTTATGAAACTATTAATTATCGTGTTGTTATTGCTGCAAACAGCCTGTGCTCATTTTGGGCTTGATTCAGAAGCCGATATTGCCGCTGAAAATTGTTATAGTTATCGTTATGGGGATAAATTAAGACGAATAAATTTTGTAGAAGCATTTGACTGGTGTCATCGTGCCGCTAATTATGGTAACTCAAACAGTCAAACCCTTTTAGCTGAACTCTATTATTTAGGCTTAGGTGATGAGCAAGATCTAGACCAGGCTGAGCAATGGTTTTTAAAAGCGGCTAAACAAGGGCATGCACATAGTCAGTTTATGTTGTATAAAATATATCATCTATCCAACACATTAGAAAAACAACAACAAGCTATATTTTGGTTAAAACAAGCTCGGTATGGTCAATATAAGTTAGCTTTACAAGTGAAATAGGATAAATAGCAATAGAATTGAGTGTTTTCAAGCCTCTGCCTAAGTGCATAGGTATCTACACAAGTTTATAGCCTATAAATAACAATAGGTTGCATTTACCTCTATCTCACCCTCCTGTTGGAGAGTGCTGGGGTGAGAAGAATAAAATCAAGGTCTTATCTCTGTTTTTTCTTTATGAGGATAAAACAAATACTTGTGTAGATACCTATGGCCTAAGTGGGGCTGGGGCAAAGGAGGAGTAGAGGGGAATATATCTCCTCTTTATTTCAATATGAATACATCACCCTCAAATGCATTAATTCAGGTTATAATACGGCATTTTAAAGCTACGCCACTATTTGACATAATCAATGGAAGAATTTCATCGTATCAGCCGTCTACCCCCTTACGTCTTTAATATAGTTAACGAACTGAAAGCCA
>Ga0105358_10001483_pt1 | contig 12526 bp, 18 predicted proteins | sample GOMGulsemesocosm_5_FD_83509 | JGI IMG/M metagenome (GOLD analysis project Ga0105358, IMG submission 83509) | Methane-oxidizing microbial communities from mesocosms in the Gulf of Mexico - GOM15C Gulf of Mexico | ecosystem: Environmental > Aquatic > Marine > Cold seeps | place: Gulf of Mexico...
AAACCAAGGAGTAGAAAGCATGGAGTCGAATAAAAGATTTAGGCTAAATAATTGCCATCAATTATTTTTATTATATTAATTCATAAAAAAACCCCTCGAAAGGGGTTTTTTGCATCAGCCAAGATTAGCGAGCGTTAATCATCTTTCAGTAAACTGATGCTGCCCAGCATACCTTTCACTGCACCTGGAAGGTCAGCCGGCAAGAAGATGGTCTTCGCATTATCGGAGGTCGACATATCCTTTAATGATTCGATATACTTCTCGCCTAAGATAAACATCGCCGGGAATTGATTATCGCCAGTAGCCTTAGCAACCTTCTCAATAGCTTCTTTACTCGCATCAGCAAGAAGAATTGTTGCCTCAGCATCTCTTTTTGCAGATTCTAATCGACCTTCAGCACTTAAAATAGCAGAGGCTTTTTCACCATCAGCACGAATCACTTGCGCTCGACGCTCACGTTCAGCGGCCGCCTGCTCTTCCATTGCTAACTGCATGGTTTGGCTCGGCACAATGTCCTGAATCTCAAGATTTTTAATCTTAATGCCCCATTCCGAAAGATCGCCTGAAATAGCTGCAACCAGTTTGACCTTTATTTCATTTCTTGAGGCTAACGCTTCATCTAGCTTTAACTCCCCAATCAATGATCTTAATGCGGTCTGAACCAGCGTTTCAATGGCCAAGCGGTAGTTAGTCACGCCATAGATCGCTAGTTTTGGGTCTAAAACGGTATAGTAAGCAACAGATCCCGTTTCAATAATCACATTATCACCGGTGATAATTTCCTGCGAAGGTATTGGCAGGATAATATCTTTAGTGGTTAATCGCTCTTTAACACTATCAATAAAGGGAACGATAAAACATAACCCAGGCTCCAGAGTCGTTTGGTACTTTCCTAATCGCTCAACAACATCTCGATACCCTTCAGGGACAATTCGAACACCTTTAACAATGGTTAAAATAACCACAAACAAAAATACCGTACTAATTACTAAAAAACTACTCATTATCTATCCTTATATTAATTTAATTTTTAAATACAACCAAGACATCATTAACGACGCTTTTTATTACCACTACATCACCTTCAGCAAAATCATCTTCTGATCTAAAACTCCACTCATTTTCACCAAGGACAGGAACAGTAAATCGAACTCGACCTTTAATTTCGCCAATTCTTGTTGGTCCTTTTATAACAGTGCCTTTAGTGCCAATAACATCCGCTATTCTAGAGGCGCTCTTAACATTTTTTTTAATTTTTGGACGCACAACAAAATGCCAAAACGCAATTGAAGAAAGAGAACCAATAGCCCATAAAAAAATCTGATATTCAGCAGATATGTCTGGATAAACCGCTACCGCAATTGACAACCCTATAGCAGCAACCCCGAACCAAAGCAGGACAAAACCTGAAGTAATAATTTCTAAACCGCAAAGCACTAACCCTAAGGCCAGCCAGTGCCAATATTCAATGACCATTGTCTTACTCCTTTTTTAATGAATTTTTACCGTTTCTTTTGGTATCAAACCGCTTGAAACGACTCTCAAAACGCTCTGAGCCTCGCCTTCAGAAAGTCCTTCGCCATCTTTTCTTTCGATTGTTATCTTGTATTCTGACGGTGAACACTCGCCCTTTAGATCGCTTTTTTCAGATGCTTTATGCTGAATGGAAAATTTAGACTTCCCGAACGAAAAAACCTCTTCTTCAGCCGACAGTAACGGCTTATTAACGGTAATATGCTTGACCCCATTCAAGGTCGATAAGCCTAATACTTTTCCGTTAATAGAATCATTTAAAATACTGTCAACAAGCAATTTAAAGCCTTCAAACTCATACATTGTACAATTTTTATCAACAGGCCTTTCCTCAAGCTTTTTAAGGCATTCAAAAGACATTGAAAAGCCTGGCTCTTGTTCGACATGATTATAGCTGGCAAAAATCATTAGCGCCAAATCACCAGAACTTAAGCTTGTTTGTTCTTTTAGATGTTTTGCAGCATCTTCGGTAACGCCTATTCTTACCTCACTCATTAGCTGCCCCTCTTGGAGATCCCACCACGGGTGGCAATATAACCGCAGACAGTCGACAGCTCAGGTCTTCTGCTGACGGCACCGAGGACGGCGAGTCATCAATCCATATATCGGCCTTAAAAATACTGGCTTTTTGTGCACCGTGAGCAAAGACTACGTCAATGCCGTACTTTTCTCCAACGCCCCTAACATCATCATTAAAAGAAATACCCTTATTGGGTTCGTGCCGGGACGTTACGATCGCTACGGTGTGCCCACTCTTTTTAGCCGAAGTGATAAAACTTCCCCATAAAGCAGGATCTGAAACGTATGTTTGATCGTATTCCATTGCTATAATCATGGTCTGCCCTTAATGAAGTTTCGATGGCGCTGAATGGCTATTAGATTCATTCATATGATCTCTAAGCGATTCGGATAATTTTAACAACTCTTGAGGAATATTCTCCTCATTAACCGTGTCGCCGACCCAGACGATGGCTCGACCGTTGAACGTTAGGCTGAATCTTGATTTGCCCGCCTCTTTCATTTTGGCCGCTTCAGGATCATTATTTAAAATATGATCTTCTATGCTGCTAATCATCATTTTTGAAACATCAACCAGTTGCTGTAAGGGGCTCGTTATTAGCGGTACCCAAACCTCAAAATGCTCAGGAATTAGGCAAGCCATTGCAAACGCCTGCTGAGAAAAAGCCATCTCATCAGAGCCTTCATTCGCAAAAATATTATCCAGTAAGGCGAGTATCGTTGGCATTTCGCAAGCAAAAAACTTTTCCCAGGTTAGGTTAATGAGTCCTTTTTCAGTGGAGGATAAAAGCTCTACATTACTTGGGATAGACGAGATCGATCGAGCAATATCTTCATAATCAATCACCCAAGTGACGGACTCATACCTTTCTGACAGCTCCTGAACTTCATCCCCCGTCAGTGAGATATTTAATACAGCGATGCTCTTGCCGACATCGTCATCTTCAAAAAATGTCTCGATAGGCGCATCTTCTTCGACTTCAAAAAGCTTGCACGAAGGGTTTTTTTCAGCCGCGTATCGGTGAGCAATCACCGCTGAGAAAAATTCTTGCTTATCTTTGTTTTCGTAAATTATTTTATCCATTTTTTACCTCTTAATCTTTTGTTTTTTGTTTCGCTGTCGAACTAATTGCAGAGCTTCTGTTTTAAATCCCGCATTCTAGACGTTTCTGACGGCGACAGGGTTAATTCATACATTTTTGCAATGCGCGTAAATCGAAGAATATACTGACACTGAAAGTTTTTAGCCGGTGGCAACCATCTTAAAGGGCCTTTTGCGCTTTTTTGTCGATTAACTGACGCTTTTACGGCCAGTAAATTAACATCCGCATTAGCAAACTCTCGGCGTTTTGCTTTTGACCAATTATCAGCGCCATGATCCCAGGCCCACTTGAGTGGCACAATGTGATCGATGTCTAGCGCTCTAGCTTCTGAAAAGATGATGCCGGTGTAAGGGTCATTCCATCGTCCATGCACCACAAAACATTTATTCGAGCCCAGTGTGACTTGACCGGTTGAGGTTTTTTGCAATATTTCGTGCCGGGTGTTCATGCAGTCTTTATCTTCATCAATCCAGTGCGAAAACAGCTTTCGATTGTATTTTTTCTTGCTGTAACTGCCGGTTTCTTGCCTTACCCTATCATGAATCGTTGAGCTTGATGACTTGTTTGATTTTGAATAAGCTTTTCGACCGCCTGATTTTACGCAATCTTGCAGGTTGTCAAAGGCCGTGTAATTCTTGGTTCTATTGTAAAAAGAACTGCTTGTGTCATGGCAAATTCCACCACTACTCAACTTAACCAAGGCCAGTGCATTGAATGACGTGCTAATGCCCGCCAATAAAAGAAGGTTTAAAATTATTTTTTTAGTGTTTGTCATCGCGCCCTTAAAGTATGTATAAAAAGGTTTCTGCGGAGGTGATCTCTTCTTCAATAATCGCCTTAATAATGTCCCAGTCGCCATTGGCCAAGCCGCAGCCGATCAGTGGAAAATTTAACCGTGGATTGTCGAGTCCTGCGGGGTTATGTTTAAGTAGGCTGTTAGCTTTTCGCATACTCGCCCTAACACCGTCATAACTCACGTAAACAACATCTTTATCTCTGCCGGTTTTATCTTGAGTAATGGCGTTAATAATAACCCGTGTATCACTGACCTTTGCTGTACTAATGCTGCCCAGACCAGGTCTTTCTTGAAGGCAGTTGTCGAACATAGCTCGATAAACATGGTAAGCATGTGGGTACATTTCTTTAATCGCTAAAGCAACGCCTGCGCCCATCACACCTTGGGTGTTGCAGCCGTGAATAATATAACCTTCTGATGTTAGTAGATTACCTTTAATGGTTGTAATTGACATAATTATCTCCGCCCTACTAGCTTGTTTTAAGTTGAATGTTTGGAAGTATTGCTTCCGGTTTAAAGATGACCCTGTAATGAAATACATCAACAGCTGCATCATCTAATTGCTCTGAAAAATAGGTCACGTTATCAGACAATCCAAGAAAATGTTTTTTAAACCGATCTCTACTGGTTTTACACGTCACCGAGAGTTTTCTACCTGTATCATCAATAGAGCATCGGCCCTCAACACTAAGAATGTATTTGTCGGTAATTCCGTTGTAAAAAACAACTCTTCGATTTAACTCAAAGTTATCAGCGGCGGCTGACAGGTTTTTAGACGCTATATGAGCATCAGTACAACCCACCAAAATACTGGTTGAAAGAATGGCTATAATTAAAGTTATTTTTTTAAATGAATTCATCAAGTCCCCTTTTTTAATCTTTTTAGGCTTAAACAGCCTTGAGTCGGCCATAGGCAGTTTCGCTACCTAGGCCTAACTTTCAATGCTTATTATACAGCTGATGTATATTTTGTCAAGTATTAATTACTGCATCGTTTCCCCGTGAGCCATCATCATGCCCCAAAGCATAAAGCCGGTTACGTTGCCAAAAATACCATCATCCAGCGTTTTTAGCCCTTTTGAATGATGTGGGAACTGCTTCTTTATGGAGCGTTCAAAAATCTTGTTTGGGCCACCGGCCATAATGATCTGCGACACATCTTTATTGTCGCCTATCTTGTTCAGCATAAAGTGTAATGAGGTTTCAATGACCGGTACGGTGGCCTTAATATGCTTGTTTAAATCGACTTCTTGGCCGTAAATAAAGATCGGTCGAGCTTCTTGTACGCCGTCATAATCCTTCAGGTTTAGCGCATCATCTATCTCGTTAGCATCATCATATTCAATACCTAGATCTTTGGCGATGGAGGTTGAGATAGCGTTTAAAATGTTGCTCATACCGCCCGGTCTAGCACCCGATCTATGCGCATTAACGGAAAAGCCTTTGGTCACTAAAAAATCAAAGGTTAAATAGCCCGGATCAATAATTAAAGTATTAGTTTTAGAGAAGCGTTCAAAGTCATTGCCTTTCACGGCATAGTTATACAGGGAGCCGAGGGGCTGAGGGATCACCAACACATTATTGACAGTATACTTAACACCATCAATCGTGTGATCGCCTTTCGCAAGTTCAATCATTTCGGCAGATTTTTTCATGTTATTAACCGGTAGGCCTAACACCAAGTAGTCCACCTTCTTTTTACCCATGTAAGCTAGCGCACCGAGCAATAAAATCTTCCACTGCTCTGACTTAATAAAATCTTCATGCAACGCTCTAACATCCGTTTTGGTGGCTATCTCACCCACATCCGGTCCGACTTCCCAGTCTGTTCCGCCACTGGAGATGGTTTTTGTATCTCGTTGAGTGAAGAAGCCGCCCGATAAATCAGTTTGCGGAGATAAGGCCGGCATTGAAGGGAATAGGTTTGTGTCTATTTTTCCACCGGCACCGATCGTGGCATATTTGGTGAAGCCGTAGCCAATATCAATGGCGGCGACCACACTGTCTTTCTCGACAGTCGGCAATTCAGTGACCTTAAGAAATCCTTTTAAAATATTATCTGAGATATGCTTTTTAATCAGGCTTGTCTTCATTTTTCTTCCTCAACATTTGATAATGATAAAAGCCGATCAAACTACCGCTAGCTTGCTCGACTCGTATTTAAGTGTTTATTATATCATCTGAGGTGTATTTGTCAAGTATTAAAGGCGGTTATAGTCTTAAGACGAGCTTGATAGGGTCACCTTTTTACTGAAATGCAGGTAATTAACAGAGCCTTCACCTTCAATGCCGTTAATCGTTCTTTCTTCGCTGTTGCTTAGGTCGGCATCTTTATGCATAGGTTCATACCCAGACTCTAAATAATCAAGAAATTCTCTTCCAAATGCCACATCATAAGCAACGTACTGAGAACCTAAAAACATGGTCAGGTAAATGTCGTTAAACAAATTTCTTTTCATGCCTTCAGAAATAAGGCTGACCCCACCAATAACAAAACAAGTGTTATTATCTGAGCCAATACGTTTAGCTTCCTCTAACGCCTTATCAAGCGAGTTGATCTCACTCTTTGATGAAACGACAATAGACTTTCTTCCCGGCAAGTCTTTTGAGCCCATGGATTCATAGGTTTTTCGGCCCATGATTAATATGGATCCCAGGGTTTTTTCTTTAAACTGCTGAAGGTCTTTTTTTGATCGACTGACCAGATCACCTTTATTGCCAAAAGCATAAACTTTCGGCATTACTGTTACTGAAAAGATAGTATTAATTCTCATGCGACTAGCTCCTTTTTTGTTTGTTTAACCATTGCTAATACAGGTTTTTTTAATTTGTTGGTTGTCGCATAAAGATACTGATGAGCTTCTGAGTCAAAATCTTTATAACTCATTTCCTCTACTTCTCTTATCGCTTCTTTTAAATTTTTTATTACCAGTTTAACTTCATTAAGCTTCTCGACACTCATTACATCAAATTTTGATACCAGATGACTTTTCAATAAAGAAAGCAAAGAATTAAGCTCATCAGCATGAAGGCTTTTTCTGTTTTTTCTTAAATTGTTTTCTCGCCAACGAATCGTGAAAAAAACCGCCAAGGACAGTGGGATTAAAATACAAACAAACAACATCATAATCTTATTAATTTATCTTCTTGTTTTTTATTTCTTAAAACCATTAAAACATCTCTTTTAAGTTCTTCTTCGCAGTTAGAAAAATACCAATGATTTTTTTTGGTAAAGCTTCTCGCCTCAATAACTTCCAGCTCACCGATTCTTCCTTTAATTTCTTTTATGACGCTCTTACCTTTTTTATAGGTAGGCTCTTCAATATCCTCAAAATTTAATATCAGATAGTCCTGAAGCCTTAAAAGTAATTTGGTAAATTCTGAAAGGTGATCGTATCGCATTTTTTCTTTTTTTACCGACCTGTAAGCAGAGGCTATAACCCCTATAACAAGTACCATTACTGCTAGGTAAAACATAGATTCTGAGCTAGAAATATTTGGTTCCATTACAATCCTTTTTTAGACCTCTAGGCCATGTGTATATTAAAGTAGGTAAGGCCGCCCCTTCCGAGGCGGCCCTCGTTCTTATAGCTTGCCGTAGTAACCGCCACTTAATGCGTCATACAGGTTGGCTGCCACGTGTGTTTCACCTTCATACTCAATTTTATCACTGCCTTTCAGCGTAACTTGCTCACCACTTTCAAGAGTGAACTTATATTCTGTGTTATCTAAATCATCTTCACGAACAAGAACACCGGTGAAAACATCAGGGTTGAATCTGAATGTTGTACAGCCTTTCAAGCCTTGCTCAGAAGCGTACATATAAAGGTTTTTAAACTTATCAAACTCAATATTAGTGGGTACGTTCACTGTTTTAGAAATTGAGGCATCAATCCAGTACTGTGAGGCTGCTTGCATGTCTACGTGCTGTTCAGGGGTTACATCATCAGCAACAACAAAGCTTTCTGGCATTTCAACCTCTTCACCTTCTTTGGCACCAACATAAGCTCTATAAGCCAACATTTCATAAGAATAAACATCCACTTGTACTTTTGTTTTCTTTCCGGCTTTAATAATATTTCTTTTATACGCCATTGAGAATGATGGCTCGATACCATTGCTGGTATTATTACCGACTGATAGGGCGATGGTTCCTGTTGGTGCAATAGAAGTATGGTGGGTATAACGAGCACCGTACTCCTCAAGTTCTGCAACCAGCTCTTGATCAACACCGGCAATTTGTTGCATATACGCACTGTAACGAGCAAACAATACTTTACCTTTGATCTTGTCACCAATTTTAATACCATCAGCCGCCATTTGTGGTCGTTGATTCATCATTTTGGCGGTGATTTCAAAATCTTCATTCATAATCGGTGCCGGGCCTTTTTCTTTTGCCAGGTCTAATGCCGCTTCCCATCCGCCTATTGCCATGGCTTGTGAGATGTCTTCCGTTAGTTTAACGGCTTCAGCAGACCCGTAAGCTACACCCAAGATGTTTAGAGCAGAGCCTAAGCCTAAGTAGCCCATACCGTGACGTCTTTTACGTTCGATTTCTTCACGTTGCTGCGCTAATGGCAGGCCATTGATTTCAACAACGTTATCCAACATTCTGGAAAAGACTTTAACCACTGACTTAAAGGCTTTTAAGTCAAAGAAAGCCTCTTTAGTGAAAGGATTCATAACAAAGTTAACCAAGTTAACAGACCCTAACAAACAAGCACCATGAGGCGGTAATAACTGCTCACCACACGGGTTAGTTGCACGAATATCTTCACAGAACCAGTTGTTGTTCATTCGATTAGAGTGGTCGATCAGAATAAATCCTGGCTCAGCAAAATCATAGGTCGATGACATAATCATATCCCATAAGTTACGAGCACCAATTGTTTTGTAAATCTTGCAAGCATACTGACCTTTATCATTAATTAAGTACTTGCTTGGTGGGTTTAAAGACCAGTCAGCCCAAATAACGTCTTCTTTGTTGTCCAAATCCATAGGTGTAATATCTTGCTCGCTTTTAAGGATAGGGAAATGCAAAGGCCATTGCTCTTCGTTCTTAACCGCGTTAATGAAATTATCAGTGATTAATAAAGACAAGTTAAACTGGCTAAGCTGCCCCGCTTCGCGCTTGGCTTGAATAAAGTCAATAACATCAGGATGCCGAACGTCGAACGTCCCCATTTGAGCGCCACGACGACCACCCGCAGAAGAGATAGTGAAACACATGGTGTCAAAAATCTTCATAAACGATAACGGGCCGGATGTATAAGAACCTGAACCCGCTACAAAAGCGCCTTTAGGGCGTAAACCTGAAAACTCATAGCCAATACCGCAACCGGCTCTTAAGGTCATGCCCGCTTCTTTGACGCCTTCTAAGATTGATTCCATTGAGTCTTTTAACTCACCTGATACCGTACAGTTAATGAGTGAGGTACCTTTCTTGAAGGTGCCTGCATTACTCATAATGCGACCCGCAGGCACAGCGCCCATCTCCATCGCTTTAATAAATTCTTTTTCCCACTTCTTTTTGTTTTTTGGCTCAACATCAGCTAAGGCTTTCGCAACTCTGGCAAATGATTCTTTAGGTGTTTTTTCAAGCGGATTGCCGTGAACATCTTTTTCTTGGTATTTTTGTTCCCAGATATCTTGTGAAGCGGCTTGAAGTGGAATAGTTGTTGTCATGGTTGGTTCCTTTGTTTAATTAAGCTATTTATTAATCACTATTATACAGTCAATGTATTATTTTGTCAATTAATAATTGCTCTTTATTTGATTTAATTTATGTTTTGAAAATGAGGGTTAGGCCTTTAATCGCTAAGGCCCTTAAAGTTTTTGACAATAGATAGATTAGTGTCCAAAACAAGTATGTCAGCGTAGCTAACTTCTGTTGTTATGCTCGAACTGGCATCAAAGCAGTCAAGATTATCTATCGGGTAAACATCCATTGTATGGTCAGTGGTGTTATCAGACCAAATAACATGAATTGATCCATCTTTTAACTTAATAAATCTATGCATCCTGATCCCAATGTCCTATTAATAATTATTATACATCATCTGTATTATTTTGTCAATTAATAATGTCTTTTTAACGCCGGTCGCCCGGTTTGTCGTAATCTTTCTTTCGGCCAACTCTTTTTGTCAGAATAGATTGAACCCCTTCTTTTAGGGGCCAGTCATACGTGGTAGCACAACTTGGACAGATGTTCTTCTCCTCCCCACTAAGAGAGACCATAGGCTCATTACAGCAAGTGGATATTTTCTTTGTCGAGTCTGAGCCGGGAAGAAGGCCTGCTGAGCGACGTCGAGCAATATCTTCTAGCCATTGCTCTTGTTGCTCGGGCGACCACTGTTCCCACTGTTTTTTGAATTTTTCATTTTCAATCCAGCTTCTCATTCGCTTGGTATTTCTCTCGGCCACCTCTACCATCTCAAGTGTTAACTTGTTACTGGGTAGAAACCTACCTGAACCGCCCTCACAGCCTCCACTACACCAAACCCAGCCCATAGCGTCCAGGTTGCGGTTTTTCTCGTGCAGTTTTTGCTGTAATTCAGTGACTTCTTTTTTAAGCGCCTTGATTTTGTCTTGCATAATACCTCTCTTAATTGTCTGTCGACCCTTCAGGCCCTGGATGAAGTGATCGACAGAGATTAATCAACTAAGCGCCTGAGTAAGCTGAAAGGGTTGTTGCAAAGTCCGTTGACCATGCCCAATTATCCATCACGAACTTGCTAAACTCATCGTCGCTTAGCTCAATCACTTCATCAACAGACATTTCTGCCATTTTAATCGCTTTTTTGTAATCAGCTTCATAACTTGTTAACTGCTTAAATCGCATAATGCTTTCAGGTTGATATTTTGGATCTTCTTCAATTTTTTCAACTTCTTGCAGCATTTTGTTTCGAACCTCATCTCTGCGAAGGCTTTTAACCTCTTTAATATCTTTGAGGTGTTTTTTTAAGTTTACTTTTAATTGATCGACTAAATCATCTTTCTTTACGTTAACTTTTTTCATAAAATGCTGCTTTCCTTTCCTTTTAATTGATCGTTTATTATAGCTTTATTAAATAATATTTCTAGTATTTTAGTTGATTAATTTAAAGTTAATCGACTGGGCAGCCGGCCTCTTCCATTTTTTTCTTGAGATCTTCCATCAGCAATCGATTGCTTTCCTGAACGTCGGAGGAAATCAGTCTTTCCATCTTCATACTGATAAAGCCAAATCCTTCCAGCTCTTTAATTTCTTCAATGCTTAAGCCTTCTTTTAGCTGTTTTTTCATCAGCTGATCGTACCTCGCTGCCTTGGCTGACTTAACATCGTTGAGTGATGACGTTCGTCTCCTGAGCGCTGCGGTTATTTGCCTTTTATAATTCGGTTCAGATAGTTTATTTCTATCGATAATAATGTCGACATCACCCATTACAAATTCAGTCCGGCAAGCGCCTTCCGACAAAACATAAATTGGAATATTCCGGTTTGATTTACGTATCACTGAGGCTGTTTTCAGTGCTTTATTGGCTATTCCGCTGTCAGGATTGGCCTGATCACCCACAATAATGGCAATAACATCGTCGTGTTTCTGAATATCAGTCAACAAACTCTCGCCAGATGGGTTTGGATCGACAGTAAGGACCTTAAACTCCTGACCGTAAATGCCTTCAAAAACGCTTTTATAAGTTTTTCTGGAGGCTTCGCAGCCTTCTATGTAGATAACTTTTTCCATTATTTTCCCCTTAATATTAGCTTGCATCAATTTGATTTAGGCCTCGAAATAAGAATAAAACCAATAATAAAGCTGGATACTGCCATCATCCCTTCTGCCATCGTGACGCCAAAGGCTAGCTCAGGTGTAACCCCGCAAGAAGCTTTAATCTCAAATAGGTAAGGAACCCATGTTTCTACCGGTAGCCAGCTTGGCAGCCAATCACCTAAACTTGGATTAAATGAGCAGCTGCTCATAGTCTCGCCTTTTTCTATCTTTATCATTTCCCAAGAAAGCATGGCCAAGACTCCGCCCATTAAAGCGATTGATATCTCGGTAGCTAACCTTAGAATGCTGATACTTTTGAGTAATAAGCCAATAATTGAGGCGATAAAGATGCCGGCCAAGACCACCCGCATCTTAATGCAGATCACACAAGGTTCAAAACCGAGCTCATATTGATAATAGAGAGCGACGGCCTCTAATGACGCGGTTAGAAAAATTAAAAAAAGCCAATAAAAGGCGCTTTTTGAATTAGGTAAGGACATGTTACTGCTCCATAAATTTTGTTCGTTTAGGCAGGACTTCTCCCGCAGGTAAGACCCCTTTAGGGTTTTTTGTATAGCCTTCAAACCAGGGTCCATTACTGGGCATTGAAAGTCTGATAAATTGTCTTTTTGTTTTTTCTTTAACCGGTAAAGATTCGTGCACACAAGCGCCATCAAGCCAGTAAATCTTATTTGGTTCAAAAATTTCACCCTCATTAGGCGGTGTTAAATGAGAGCATTCGCCTTCATCACCGGGCATACCTTCAAACTGACCGAGGTAAGCTTTGCAGTGAGCAGTACTTGAAATGGTTAACATGCCGT
>Ga0105358_10001486_pt1 | contig 12513 bp, 10 predicted proteins | sample GOMGulsemesocosm_5_FD_83509 | JGI IMG/M metagenome (GOLD analysis project Ga0105358, IMG submission 83509) | Methane-oxidizing microbial communities from mesocosms in the Gulf of Mexico - GOM15C Gulf of Mexico | ecosystem: Environmental > Aquatic > Marine > Cold seeps | place: Gulf of Mexico...
CATTAAAGCCATTTTGCTCTAATACAAACGTGATCATTTCCCTGATGGGTGCTTCATCTTCAACAACTAAAATTCTTCTGCTCATTACAAAATTCCATTATGTCTACAAAGTACTATTAAAGCTATTGTGCTAAATTTAAATGACAGTTTTATGACAAAAGAAAATATTAACACCATATTATCAATTTGATTTTAATATCACTACGAATAAAATCATATTAGTCAAAATATCAAGCAGATAAAACTAAAAAAGCGGTCATATGACCGCTTAAGAAGTTATATTTCAAGTTAAGCTTGTTGCCTAAAACTTATATTCAAGACCTACACCTAAATAGTCTTTGTCCGCTGAATCCTTAAGGTCAAAGCTTGTATAGAAACTATATAACTTAGTATTTTTACCTAATTTATAATCAACACCAATACTAACACCGGATTTATCAGCAGAGTCTTTAAAGTCTGCCATTTGATATTGCCCTTTAAAAGTCATTCTATCCACATTGTATTTAATAGATGCCATGTAACCATCCATCTCAGCACTACCGTCAATCTTTTCTTGAGTTTGAGCAACTAATCCTAGGGTAAAGCCTGCGACTTTAGCTTGTAGGGTAGCGCGAGTAATGTCATAACCCGCAACTTCTGAGTCCATAGCAATTGAAGCAAAAAATTTAGATTTTTTAAGTTTAGTATCACCAAAGGTTGCCGCAACGGAATAAGCATCTTCGCCATCAACACTATCTTCAGCAATATAAGTCACACCTAATCGAAAACCCGACAGTCGTGGTGATTTATAGGTAATGGTATCGCTTAAACGATTTTCACCTTTCCATAATTTTTTAATATCAGCGTTTAAATCACCAAATAAATCTGCTTTCCCTTGTGATTGTTTCAATACGGTATCATTTATACCGACGAGAACTTCACCAAAACTTCCTCGTAAGCCAACATATTGGTTACGATCAGTAATACTTTTTCCTTTTTCACTATCACCATCTAAGTCAACTTGATATTCAGCCCTAAAAATAACTTCCAAGCCATCATCTAACTCATGAGTTCCCTTAAAACCAATGCGTGAAGCATTACTTTTAACCTCAGTATAAGAACCTTGTCCATCGTCTGATGACTGCACTGATAAATTTGCTTTACCGTAAATATCAACATTTGCAGCAAGAGTAGAAAACGACAAGGTTGATAACATCGCCAGAGTAAGACCACGATTAGAAAGTTTCATTTGTATACCTATGTAAAATATTAAGAGCTAAATTTATATGCTGGGTATTTTGCCAAGCTTCTGTGACACTTTTGTGACAATGCTACATTTTTTTTAAAAGTTTATGACAAATTTAAGAAAAACACCTGATTTTGTTCAATATTTATCGATTAATACAAATTACTCTTTAATTATTTTACAAATATCCTATTTACTACAAAGGAAAATGTAAAAAAAAGCTTTTAACATTCAATAAAATGACTAAAATCAATATATGCAAAGTAAAAAAAGACAAAATCTATGAAGCTAACCAGTATATCTCGAAAATTACTGACACGGGTTCTATCGTTTTATTTTGTCTTAACTTTTATTGTGACTTGTGTACAAATTGGTGCTGAATACATCAATACTAAAAGCCATATCAACAGTGAATTACTCACCCTTGAAAAAACTTTCAGTGGTAGTTTAACTCGTGCAGTATGGGAGCTAAATACTCAACAAGCCGTTGATATTGCCGATGGTTTAGTCGCCATACCGATGATTAAAGGCATCACAGTTACTGATGAAAATAATCAAATAATTGCACAATTAGGTGAGCGTGCTAATGGTGACTCCACTGATATAACCCCCTCAAAAGAAGACGATGGTGATTTTTTTAATATCAGCTCCGTTTCTCGTGGATTATTTGGTCATACTTTCCCACTCATTTTTGAATTTTCAGGAAGAACAACCAAAGTAGGTAGTGTTACACTTTTATCAAGTAACCAAGTAATTTTTAATCGCATTGAAGTCGGCATTTATTTTCTTATTGGTAATGCCATGGTTAAAACGGCAGCATTAGTCTTGTTATTCTCCATCGCGTTTTCGCAATTATTAACCAATCCTTTAAACGAACTCACCGAACAAATAAAACAATTTGATATTGATGATCCAGAAGCGTCAAAGCTTCATATTATTAATTACGAAAAAAATGAGTTAAGTATTCTGCAAAATGCCTATAACAATCTCATTGGCGAGCTGGTGCAATACAAAGAAAAACTAGGTAATGCACAGATCGAAATTATAGCGACCAATAACAAATTAGATGATCAAAATCTGATGTTGGAACAAGAGGTTGCCAAAAAGACGTCTTCACTTAGCACCACTATGTTAAAAATGGAAGTTCAACAAAGAGAATTACTAGAACAACAAAGCCGTTTACAAAAAGAAAATAAACGTCGCAGTAAAACAGAACAGACACTGACACAAACAAATAATGATTTAAAAACATCAATTGCCGAGTTAAGCAAAGCGCAAGAACGATTGATGAATGCTGAAAAAATGGCAGCATTAGGCAGTTTATCCGCTGAAGTTACCCATGAGATCAATACCCCCATCGGTGTAAGTATCACTTCCACAAGTTATCTCAGCGATTTATTGATAAAACTGACTACAGATATTGATGATCAAAAACTCACCAAACGTTCGTTGGACGAATTTGTTGAAAATGCACAGCAAAGTGTTGGTTTATTAGAAAACAACCTTGATAGAGCTTCAGAGTTAATTAATAGCTATAAACAAATTGCTGTCGACCAAACTAGTGAAAAAATACGCTTAGTTAATTTTGCTAAGTATCTCGATGAAATCATACGCTCACTTTCTCCTAAGCTGAAAAAAAGTAACCATCGTGTAGAAGTTAACTGTACTGATAATATTGAAATATATTGTCATGCAGGTGCAGTTGCACAAATATTTACGAATTTGATCATCAACTCTATTTTACATGCTTTCGAAGGTACCGACTCGGGATTGATCACCGTAGAGATTAATATGCATGGAGAAAAACTTCATATTCATTATCAGGATAATGGTGTTGGAGTTCCTCTTGAAAAGCTACCTAAACTTTTTGACCCCTTCTATACCACCAAAGGTAATTCTGGTGGCTCAGGTTTAGGGACACATATAGTTTATACTTTAGTCACTGATACTCTTAACGGCACTATTAAAGTAGATAGCCAACCAAACCAAGGACTTAGCTACGACATAGAATTTAGTAACATGCGTTAAATTGTAAATAAAAGAATAGCCAACAGAGATGATGTTGAAAGAGCAGACCTCCCTAGGGTATTATAATGCACTTTTTCATTTATTAGCCCAACATGCTCGGGCATAGGATTATTAATGTGGTTTAAAAACCTTTATTTTTTCGCCTTCACACGCCCATTTGAACATTCAGAACAAGACTTAGAAAAGCATTTATCAGAACATCTCTTTACTCCTTGTGGCTCTACAGAACTATCTCATTTTGGATGGGTTAATGCCCTAGGTAAACATGGTGATACTGTTGTTCATGGCGTTAATGGCAACTACTTATTATGTGCAAGAAAAGAAGAGAAAATTCTCCCTGCTCCTGTCATTAAAGATCAACTTGAAGCAAAAATAGCGTTATTAGAAAGCGAACAAAGCCGTAGCGCTACTAAAAAAGAAAAAGAGCAGTTTAAGGAAGATATCATTTTTGAATTACTGCCCCGCGCTTTTTCTCGTGTAACCGATACTCACGCTTATATAAACCCAGAGCATAATATTATTGTCATCAATACGAGCTCAAGAAGTAAAGCTGAAGACTTTTTAGCATTACTCCGTAAAGTATTAGGCACTTTACCTGTTACTAGTGTATCACCAGAAAAAGCACCTGATGAGTTAATGACTGATTGGCTAATAGAAAAGAATTTAGGCGCTAACTTTCAATTAGGTATGGAAGCAGAATTCAACGCTTTAGGCGATGATGGCGCTGTTGTTCGTGTTAAAAATCAAGACTTAGCGAGTGATGAAATAAAAGCGCATTTAGATGCCGACAAATACGTCGTCAAACTAGCACTTGAATGGGATGAGTCTTTATCCTTTATTTTATGTGATGATTTAGCAATCAAACGCTTGAAATTTTTTGATGTCTTGCAAGAGCAAAATGATGACATTGAAAGTGATGATGTTATTGCTCGCCTTGATGCTGACTTTGCCCTGATGGCAGGAGAATTGAACCGCCTTATTGGCGATTTACTTGCTGAGTTTGATACCAAAGCAAGCGATTGTTTAGACACTGCTGAATAGTCGATATTAGTAACTAAAAGGCCTTTCTATTTTTTCCCTCCATATGTGGAAGAAGAAAATTGAAAAGCCTTTCTTTCAATGTCATATGTGGAAAAATTAGGTAAACATCGTTTTTACATCATCAACCATATCTTTGAACGCATCACTATCCATATAATCCAACTCAGGCAGAATACCTTTACTGACATAGCTTTTTAGTAATACTTCACAGGTTGCTTCATTTTTAAAAATATCATGATAAATGGCGCCAGCACGAATAAAATCAAGATAATGTGCTTCAGCAGGCAATATCGTTAAATCACTCCAACTTTTAACCAATTCAATAAACTCATCCGAAAATCCCCAAGCCTTAGTTACCTCTGCACCAATATCACTGGCAAGCTTAACAATGGCTTGTTGTAAAAATGTAGGGTTCGCAAAAATATCAGGATGCTTTTCAGCCTCGGTCAAAATAGGCAAAACGCCGATAGAATGTACTAATGCAGCCAATGTTACTGTGTCTAAGGTTAAAGGGCTATGCTTGTGTTTTTTCAAATAAAATGTCATTAAAGTTATCGCTACAGATGCAACATCAATAGTTTTTTCCCATGACTTCTTCAAATACATTGAAACTATTTTATTTTTAGAGACAAATACTTGTTCAAGTGCCATCGCTGTTGCAATGCTTTTGATCTGTCGTAAACCTATTCGAGTTACTGCTTGATTAACCGTTTCAGCTTTAACTCTTCTGCCAAGCATAGCGCTATTTGCTACTTTTAACATTCCTAAAGACAATGCGGGATCATGACCAATGATTTCACTCATTTGTCCTAAATTAACATCGGGATCATCCGCGGCTTGTCTAACTTTCAACGCAATCTCAGGTAATGTCGGTAATACCAGTGAATCTTGCTTAATCTTCTCGACTAAAATGGTATATAGTGCGTTTTCAGTTCCCATAGATTATACCTTTATATTTTTATTACTCACTCTTAAAACGTAGCACACTTTTTTAATCTTCGACTTTTTTTTAACAGAATAATTATAAACTTTTCAATGTAATAGAAATACAGTCTGAATATTAATTCACTTCATTGTTCTAGATCAAAAAATGGTAAGCGCTATGGATTGCCAATATCATCTATTCTTTTATAATACCCCCTTTTTTTATATTGATATTACTCCCTTATGCTTAAACCTGAACTACTTTCTCCCGCTGGAAGCCTTAAAAATATGCGTTATGCATTTGCCTACGGAGCAGATGCCGTTTACGCAGGGCAACCTCGTTATTCATTAAGGGTACGCAACAATGAGTTCACTTTAGAGAATATTCAATTAGGTATTAATGAAGCACATCAATTAGGAAAGAAATTTTATTTGGTGAATAACATCGCTCCACATAATGGCAAGCTAAAAACCTTTTTAAAAGATATTGCTCCTGTTATTCAAATGAAGCCTGATGCTTTGATCATGTCAGATCCTGGATTAATCATGCTCGTACGTGAAAATTTTCCTGATATGCCAATTCACCTATCTGTACAAGCCAATGCGGTAAATTGGGCAACCGTTAAGTTTTGGTATCAACAAGGCGTAGAAAGGGTCATTTTATCAAGGGAGTTATCTTTAGATGAAATTGAAGATATTCGCTTCCACTGTCCTGAGGTTGAACTTGAAGTTTTTGTTCATGGTGCTTTATGCATGGCTTATTCAGGACGGTGTTTGCTTTCTGGTTATATAAACAAGCGTGATCCTAATCAAGGTACCTGTACTAATTCTTGTCGTTGGAAATATGACTCACACCCAGCAACGGAAACAGAAACTGGGGATATTATTGCCACTAAGCCTGTTAATGAACCAATGATTTATGTACCTGAACAAAAGCCAATTGATGATATTGTTTTACTTCAAGAGCAAGGGCGTCCAGGAGAATATATGCCCGCTTTTGAAGATGAACATGGTACTTACATAATGAATTCAAAAGATTTGCGTGCCGTTGAACACGTAGAGCGTTTAATAAAAATAGGTGTGCATTCTCTTAAAATTGAAGGGCGAACTAAATCGTTTTATTATTGTGCTCGTACCGCACAAATATACAATCAAGCCATAAACGACAGTATGGCTGAAAAAACCTTTAACCATCAGTTAAATACTGATTTGGAGCATTTAGCACATCGCGGTTATACCGAAGGCTTTTTAAAGCGACATCGTCATGGTGATACCCAAAATTATGATTATGGCTATTCAAAAAGTGATACCCAGCAATTTGTTGGTGAAGTTATCACCCGCGATGAAGATAGTGGTTATGTTGTCATTGATGTCAAAAATAAGTTTTTAATTGGCGATCAACTTGAATTAATGACGCCACAAGGCAACCTCACCTTTACACTAGATAAAATGATCAACAAAAACGGTGAATCAATTACCGATGCTAAAGGCTCTGGACACATCGTTAGAATTGAATTAGATACTGAGCTTGATTTGTCTTTTGCTATCATTATGCGCTACCTTGATGAGGGCGGCACAACACGTCACCCGTTCACACAAAACCAATCAGATAGTCAAGTAGATAAGCCGGTATAAAGCTCATGGCATTATTCATTGAAGATAGCTGCATCAATTGTGATATGTGTGATCCTGAATGCCCTAATGGCGCTATTGCTTTAGGTGAAAAAATCTATGAAATAGATGTAGATAAGTGTACTGAATGCATTGGCCATTATGACAAACCTACTTGCATCAGTGTTTGCCCAATTGATTGTGTAAAGCCAGACCCTAATATGATTGAAGATGAAGAGACTTTATTGGCCAAGTTTATGCGCATGCATTGCTAATAGATTAACGACCTATAGAGTTATATCAATAGGTCGTTAATCTAGGTAGATAAGTTTAAGAGGTAACTATACTGAGATAGGTGCTTTAATATGGGCATGTGCTTGATAATCTTTTAGCTCAAAATCATCAAACGTAAAATCAAAAATACTTGTCACTTTAGAATTTATCCACATGGTAGGTAAAGCCATCGGCTCACGTGATAATTGCTCATCTACTTGCTCCATATGATTCAAATACAAGTGCGCGTCGCCAAAGGTGTGAACAAAATCGCCTAGCTCTAAATCACACACTTGCGCAATCATCATCGTAAAGAGCGCATAGCTAGCAATATTAAATGGCACACCCAAGAATATATCAGCACTACGTTGATACAATTGACATGATAACTTGCCATTTAATACATAAAACTGAAATAACGTATGGCAAGGTGGTAGTGCTTGTTTACCTGCAGCTGCATTTTCTTGTGGACTTATCGAAGTATCAGGCAATAAAGCGGGATTCCATGCCGTAATAATATGACGGCGTGAATCAGGGTTTGTTTTTAAATCATGAATAAGTTGTGCAAGCTGATCAATAGTCTCGCCATTGCTCGCCGGCCAATTTCGCCACTGTACACCATATACAGGTCCTAATTCGCCATCATCCGTTGCCCAAGCATCCCAAATTTTAACGCCGTTTTCACTCAAATAAGCAATATTGGATTCGCCCTTTATAAACCATAATAATTCATGAATAATGGATTTTAAATGACATTTTTTAGTTGTTACTAACGGAAAGCCTTTTGCTAAATCAAAACGCATTTGATGACCAAAAATACTTTTAGTGCCTGTACCTGTTCGGTCTGATTTTTCAATACCATTATCACGAACATGTTTCATCAAATCTAAATATGCTTTCATTGCAATTACTAACCTTTTAACTGTGTTACGACTTGAGCAATAAGCTTGAAAGTCGCTTGGAGATATACCAGTGAAATACTGCTGACTATTATGCCTAAAAACATGGTGCTTTTATAGAGCTAACAAGAAGGGAATTACAAAGAATTTCTAAAAAGGATACCTGTACTAAAAGGTTAAAAGAACAATCACATTCCCGCACGAACAAAGCTGCCAAGGTCTAATAGCTCTAGTTGTTCGTTCAAATAACTATGTACTTTTTTCGCCGTGGTAAAGGATAATGCTTTAGCCAAAATCACCTTCGATTTTTGCAAGCTAACATGCCGTATAACCCATTTAATACGTGCAATGTTATAAGCATTCATACTTAATTTATCGTAACCCATCGCCACCAATAATAGTGCCCCTGCAGGCTCACTTGCTAACTCGCCACATAAACTTAACGGCACTAAACATTTACTTGATTCTTTGGCAATAATATTTAAAGCGCGTAATACAGCAGGATGATAGGAGTCGTATAAATCAGCAACTTGCACATTATTGCGATCAACCGCCAATAAATACTGAGTTAAATCATTACTACCCACCGAGAAAAAATCGACTTTACCTGCAAAATCACTCAATTGAAAAATAACGCTCGGAACTTCAATCATCATACCTATTTTAGGGCGAGCTAATTTGCTTTGTTCTTCAGCACATAGTTCTGCCGATAGTTCATAATAGGCTTGGTTAATTAAACGCACAGCCTCATTTACTTCTGAAATATCAGAAATCATTGGCAACATAATTTCTAAATTATTATGTCCAATGTTTGCCCTGATCATTGCTCTTACTTGCAATAAAAATATTTCAGGGTGATCAAGCGTTATTCTAATACCTCGCCAGCCCAAAAAAGGGTTATCTTCAACAATAGGAAAATATGGCAGAGATTTATCACCACCAACATCTAAGGTTCTCATGGTCACTGTCTTTTTAGGAAATGCAGCCAAAACATTTTGATATAATGCCGTTTGCTCCTGCTCCGATGGAAAACAACTCCTATTCATAAATGGAATTTCGGTTCTGTATAAACCAACACCAACTGCGCCAACACTTTTAGAGTGTTCCAAGCCAGCCGAAAGACCAGCATTTAGAACGAGTTCAATCGGTCGACCATCAGGGGTAATTGTTGGTAGGTTAGCAACCTGTTTAACTTTATCGGTTAATGCATCTTCTTCGGCAATAAGATGCTGATATTCCCGAACTAATGCCTCATTGGGTGCAATAAAGAGCTCACCACTATAGCCATCAACAATAGCGACTTTTTGGTCCAGCTGCCCTAATGGAATACGGTCTACCCCCATAATTGCAGGTAAACCCAAAGCGCGAGCTAAAATAGCCGCATGAGAATTATTAGAGCCTGACATCGAAATAATGCTTTTAAGACCTTGGTGTTGATATTCAGCCAACATTGATGCAGTAACTTCTTCAGCAACAAGAATAAAATCTTCATTGCTTTTGTTATTTGTTTGCTTGTTATCTTGCTGTAACAGGTTAATCAACAGCCTATTACCCAAATCCCTAATATCACTAGCACGCTCACGCAAATAATGGTCATCGATGGCTTCGAAACGCAAAAGATAATTATCAATAACAATTTTCAGGCTACTTACTGCACTCCAACCTTGACGAATTTTACTCTCAACTTCATGACCAATATTGGCATTATTAAGTAGCTGTTTATACATTTCAAAAATATCTAAACTGCTGTCATTAATTATATCATTGAGCTTAATTCGCATTTGCTCAAATTCTGCACGGGTTAATTCTATCGCTTGAGTAAAGTGTTGTAATTGCTCTGTTGTATTCGAGCTTTTTTGTAATGAAACTGTTGCTAAACTTACTGTTGGTTGCACCGTGACCATACGACCAACAATAACGCCAGACGAGCCACTAATACCTTTTAACTGCCTTGTACTTTGACTACTATCGTTACCCTGTAACAGAATCCCTCTAGCTTCTGCATTAGCCAATGCCGTCGCAAGTTGAGCAGATAGAGTCACCAAAAAAGCTTCTTCATTTTCGGTAAAATTACGAGATTCTTTTTGCTGTATAGATAAAATACCCAAAACTTTACGGTGATGAATAATGGGAGTACCCAAGAACGCGTTTAATTCATCTTCTTGTACTTCAGGTGTATGAATAAAATGAGGGTGATGTTGAGCGTTAGCAATATTGATAGGCTCTTCCCGCTGGCCAACTAAACCAATAAGCCCTTCTGAAAAGCCAATACTTGTATGACCATGTGCACTAGCAGCCAAGCCATCTGATGCCATTAAGAGAAAGTGTTGTTGTTGATAATCAGCCAAATATACAGAACAACAATCGGTATTTAAGGCTGTTTTGATCTGAGCAACCAAACGTAATAACGCACTATCAAGTTCAGCATCTTGGCTGAATTCAAGTACAATACGACGTAACGTTGTTAACATATAATTCCTTTAAGTTTTACAGATTCAGGTTTTAGCAGTAGAGAATAAAAAGCTTACTACGAGAGTAAGCTTTTGAAAACCAACCAGTCACACAGTTGGGAGATAGACATAATAATAATCATGCACGTCGTTTACGTTTTTCATGACGATATGACGGTAAGGCAATGGATGAAAATTCTTTCATCACTTTACGGTAAACCTCACGCTTAAAAGAAACGACTTGTCGTACTGGGTACCAATAGCTAACCCATCGCCAATCATCAAATTCAGGATGACCTGAATGCAATAAATCAACGGCCGACTCTTTTGAAACCAACTTCAACAAAAACCATTTCTGTTTTTGTCCAATACACAACGGTTTACTTTCGTGCCTTATCAAACGCTTTGGTAATTTATATTTTAACCAATGTTTAGTCGAAGCAATAATTTTCACATGTTCAGGTTTTAAGCCCACTTCTTCATGAAGCTCTCTAAACATAGTCTGTTCTGCTGTTTCACCCTCGTCAACTCCACCTTGTGGATATTGCCAAGAATGTTGACCGTAACGCCTTGCCCAAAATACTTGTCCCCTGTCATTGATTATTACTATGCCGACATTGGCTCGATAGCCTTCGGCATCTATCAAAGGAACTCCTGACAAATTTTCAATAGTTAACTGATTCTTCCATAATCTAAGGCTACGAGCAAATAAATATTTAGCTTGTCAGCAGTTTACCAAGAGATAATAATAGCAATAGGTGTCTGCAAAGAAGAATAACTATTAAAATTCACATTCCAAAAGATGAAAAAACTTTGCTCGAACGATCTTATGCATTATCAGGTTTGACCTTAGGCGAAATAGCTCAGAGTCAAGGCATTGTGGTACCTAAAGATCTTAAACGAGAAAAAGGTTGGGTTGGGTTATTGCTTGAAAAAGCACTAGGAGCAAGTGCAGGGTCAAGACCAGAACCTGATTTCCCCCATTTAGGCATTGAACTTAAATCTCTGCCAATCAATCAACAAGGTAAACCACTGGAAACAACCTTTGTTTGCGTTGCTCCATTAATTGGTCTGGTCGGTGCTACTTGGCACAACAGTCATATCAAAAATAAGATGTCGCGAGTACTTTGGGTGCCTGTTATTTCAGAGCGTTCAATACCTATTGCAGAACGTATTGTTGGTACGCCTTTCATTTGGTCACCTTCAATAGAAGAAGAACAATTACTTGCTTTAGACTGGCAAGAACTTACTGATATGATTGTGCTTGGCGACGTTGAAAATATTAACGCTAAACACGGACAGGTATTACAACTTAGGCCAAAGGCCGCCAATAGCCAAGTAAGAACCAAAGCAATTGATAAACATGGCCAGCCTTTTATGACTCTGCCTAGAGGATTTTATCTTAAAATTTCCTTTACTCACATGTTAATTTCTAAGCACTTACGTTTAAATTAATAATCAGACTTATACCCGTTACCATTCAAAGTGCATGATTTCAGTTGGAATTATAAGCACTTTAGGCGAGGCATTCACTTTAGATAATGGTCATTCTCTTGTTACAATGAATAACGTGGCATAAAGTGCTTACAAACCAACCCAGAGGGGACTATTGAGCAAACCATGTTCGTCGTTGTCTCTTTTTTTAAGGGAATGACCATTAATAAAAAGAGACGCCTTGATCATGAATTGCTCAGTAGTCTTGAAACATGCATCTTGATTGGCAACGGGTATAAGGTCATAGTGTCTATGTAAAAAATGAGCTATAACTAAAATAGGCTTTTAATTATTCGTGTTTCTATGTATTTATAATGAAATTTGTTCAAACCTTTGATCGTTATATTACCGTTATCTTTTTTTTCACTATCATCACAATAGTGTTCACCTCATACTTTACATTCAGAGAAATTATTAATAGTCACAATAAACAACAACAGCAGGCTATAATTCCGCTGTTCTCATTAGTCACCAATGAAATTATTCATCCCTTAGCAATCGCAAACTTTATGGCGAATGATCAATTTATCGTTGATTATGCTCAACAAGAAAATGTCAATAAGCAAAA
>Ga0105358_10001488_pt1 | contig 12506 bp, 10 predicted proteins | sample GOMGulsemesocosm_5_FD_83509 | JGI IMG/M metagenome (GOLD analysis project Ga0105358, IMG submission 83509) | Methane-oxidizing microbial communities from mesocosms in the Gulf of Mexico - GOM15C Gulf of Mexico | ecosystem: Environmental > Aquatic > Marine > Cold seeps | place: Gulf of Mexico...
AACAGTAAATAATAGAGGACTGCCATAGGTTTAACATAACAGGCATTGCCAGCAAAACAAGAGCGACCAATCGAGTCTGCTCCCAGTTGCCCTTTCTTTAATTTGTACCTGCCCCCAATTATTTATATATGTCGCAGACTCAGTTATTAACATTTAGAAAATATGATTTTTGGGGTAAAAATGAGGTCGTTTTGCAAAGGTCTCTAAATATCAGCTTTTCAATTTATTCAACTTTCCATACAAGTCTACATAAGCACTTACCATCTTATCAGACGTAAAATACTTCCAATACCTCTTTTCTGCCCTTACTCCCATTTTGGCTGCTAACACTGGGTTATCCCATAAGTATTCCATAGCCTTACATAACGCATGAGGGTCACTTGGTGGAACGGCTATCCCTGTTTCACCGTCAATATTAATAAATGTTGTACCTGTTCCAATTTCACTAGAAATCATTGGCTTACCAAACATTGCGCCTTCTAGTAAGGAAATCCCAAAAGCTTCGGAACGTAAATGAGAAGGAAAAATCACACTATAACAAAGTGTGAGCAATACAACCTTATCCTCATCAGACACATACCCTAAAAAATATATATTTCGCAACCCATAACATGCAGCCAGCTCTTTTAGCTTCTGCTCAACAGGCCCAGTCCCTGCAATTACAACAGGGTAATCAACACCCTTTAGCGCCTCTATTAAAATATGTAAACCTTTATAATAACGAAGTACCCCCACAAACAAAAAAAATTTAGAACCTAAATGTTGCTCCCAGTATTTCAAACGACTAGCATTAGGTTGCGGGTAAGTAGACTTATCTAAGCCAATCGGAACAACAACAACTTTACTTACAAACCTACGTAATGTTTTACTTGATTTTTTATAATTTGGTGATGTTACAACAATACGTCCCACACTAGCCAAAAAAAGATTCATCAATGGCCTATACAACATAAGTAATTTTTTTTGACGAATAATATCTGAATGATACGTTACCAGCGTAGGCTTTTTAATTCGAGCTACAAAATGCACCAAATCCATAAAGGGCCACGGAAAATGATAATGAATTACATCGGCTTTTTTTGCTAACTGAACAAATTTAAAAAAAGAAGATAAAGACATACTAGTTGAAGCAACTTCTATATCAATTTTAGCTTTATATACCAAATAACCATTAACCTTAACCAAATTCGGAGTTTGTTGAGACGTTAATGATAAAACATCTATATCAATACCGTGACTGACAGATCCTCTTGCAATTTGATCAATTACCTGCTCAATACCGCCCATACTATCAGGAAAAGATGCCTTATAAAAATGTAGTACCTTCAATTTAATCAAGCTTTCTGACTGGAACACCGACATAGCAGCCTACATCAGTAATCGAATGAATAACAACGCCTCCGGCTCCTATTTGAACCCCATTCCTTATTGAAACCCCGTCAAGTATAGAAGCTCCCACCCCTACAAACACAAGATCACCCAATTCACTTCTACCCGCTAATGATGCATTAACAGATACATGCACATAATTACCTACTTGACATTCATGTTCAACAATAGCGCCTGTATTTATAATGCACCCAGCTCCCACTCTCGACATTGGCCCAATATGCGAATGATGCCCAACAAAACATCCTAACGATATATCTACTCCAACACTAATTGTTGCACTCTTAGAAATCAGAGTTGTTAAAGGCCAGCATAGTGAATGAATATACTCCACTTGTTCAAAGCGCTTTTGATTATCACCTGCTGCCGGCATACACGACCACCCATCTGCTAAAGCGCCTGGCAGCTCACGCATAACCTTAAAGCCCAAAAATTTTTCATCATCCCTAGCATTTTTATCAATAAACAAAAGTGATTTAATTCCTAATGAAAGAGCAACATCCGCAACACTACGAGCGTGCCCACCAAAACCTAATATAATTAAACCCACCGGAATATTATTCATTATTGATACGGGAAATTCTGTCTAAAATATTTATATGCTCATCAACCACGTTCCGCCAGGTTCTCAAAGAAAGCTTGTCATATAAAATCTTTTGTTTTGCTAAAAGAGCATCACGATTATCAAGCGCCCACTCTATCCTATCAGCCATATTTCTCCAATCATAAGGATCAAAAAGCATTTCATGTTGTATTTCTGAATCAGTAATAATTTCTTCTGTAACAGGGATTCTAGCCATAACAACGGGCGTATCAACAGACAAAGCTTCTGTGAATGTGAAAGGACAACCTCCCTCGCTAAGGCTTGGGTTAACAGCTAAATCAGCTAAATAATAACAAGCGGCCAGCTCCTTCTCTGACAACCCATGTAAACATAACACATCATTTTCTAAACGGTGCTCAGCGATAACACATTTTATTTCAGGCAATACACTAGGGTGTCCCGTCAAAATTAATTTATAACCAATATACTGCTTCCTTAATAAATATTCATACGCTTTCAATAAAGTAATAATATTTTTATTGGGTCTAAATTGGCTAGCATAAAAAATAAACTTAATATCGCTGCCAACAAAAAAATGTGCGTAAGGGCTATCCACTGCCTTAAGAAGTGCCCCTTTAAATAAACCTTTACATATCGCATCCGTAGCCACATTGTTATCCGGTGATCCCTTAACAAAAATCAACTCATCAAGTTTATTAGCACCGTGATGTACCACACTAACCTTACCTGGTCTTACATGAAAGCGATCAACTAAAGTTCTCCACTTTACATCCCTACTATATGTTACAAAATACTGTCCACCTTCTATCCCTTGTTCAACCTCTCTAAATGCATCAAGACATCGCTGACCTCCTACAGGGGAAAAGCCAATTGGAAAGTCGGCTAACACCACATCTGGCACACACATAAGGCTTGGCACTGTAATCTTATTAAAATGCGGCCAAAATGCTGTTGGGCAATACCATGCCACAACAGCATTAGAGCCATTTATCTTATATTGCAACCTCCTTACTTCAGAGACTTCCATTTTTTTGTACCACTGCAATACAATACTTTCATCTTTTGGGTTTTTCAATAAAACAGTAAACCAAGCAACTATCTTACTCCTACACACTGTTCGAAAGGGCATCCCTACAATACCTCTTATTAGTGAGGTTAATTTAGATCCTATTTTTTTAAACCCTTTAAAAAGAGCAAGCAAAACTAATAAGGGTATAAGTAAAATAAACATCAAATAATTATTCGAACTTACTACCTTATTAACCGTATAATTGCTTAAAATATCATCCAGCTTATGAATGACATTAAATAGTTTGTATTTTCTAGGCGGGGATTTTTTATTTCTCACATAAGCCTGAAAAGCTAAATTCATTCTAAGTATTACAGGGACTCCTTTTGGAGAAAGAAAATCAAGGTGATTAACATTTACCCCGGACTCTTTAAATAAACTCATTAAATCATCCCTCATCCAACTTGGACAAGCAATGACAAACCGAATATCAGTTCTTTTTTCAGCTCCTTTCAAAAATTCAACCAACAATCGACCCAGGCCTTCAGAATGCAACCTTACACCCGGTGGATACGCTAAATAAATTCCATATTTTTTCATAAACACCCTTTAACCGCTTGCCAATAATTAAGAGCCAACTTATCAATAGACTGCTCCTTTAGTTTTTTTAAACTAGGCACGCGCTCGCGCACCAAAACTAGCTCTTGCTCCATCATTTTTAACTGTACAGCCATCAATTTAGGATTACTTGAATCCATCCAAGATAAATTCAAACCAAATTGAGTATCAATTTCACGCATAGCTGGGTAATCACTCGATAATGCAGGTACCCCACAGTATGCTGCTTCAATTACTGAAAAAGTTCCATTATCAACTTCTCCTGCATGCCATAAAAAAGCACAATTCTGTAATTGTTTTTTATAATCACTATTTGATAGCTCTCCCACTACCTTCATGTTTTTCTTCAATGGCTTACTATTAGCAACAATTTTTTTGATTGGCATCAGGTGTGGAAAATCACTTTTAAGCATCCCTTTTGTTCCTACACCACTTATTCGGCACTGTATTTTTCCATCTAACCCCTCATAATATATTTGCAATGCTTTAAATGCATTTTTATGATTTTTATGAAGTGCTAAGTTAGTCGTCCATAAAAAATAAATAGAGCGAGCAGACACTGAAGTCATGGGAGTAGTTTCTAAATTAGAAATTTCAGGAGCTAGCATAGGTAATTTACAAACCTTCTTACTAGGTAAACCAGCATATTGAATAGCATCCTGCTGCGTAAATTGAGTTGTTACAAAAACGCGCTCCGCCTTATGTGCTGTAGCAATATATTGAACATTGGTATAGTGAGGTAAAGCCAAAGTATATCGTTGCAAATAATCGTAAACCATACAAACATAAGGCTTAATCGGCAATAATGGCACATCTAATCTATCAGAAATAATTACCCACAAATCACAATCCATAAATTGCTTAACACCATCATCAGGCACAATATATTGCTTTTCAATAACATTGGGCTGGTTAATTCCTGCGTATGCCATTGCACGTATTGCTTCTTCTTTCTCAATTGTTCGCCATTGATATGATCGCCTTTGTATAGATACAGGTAAATCAAAAAACTCCTCTTCTGGATAACACTCCTCATCACTTAAGTGCGCAAAAATCACCTCAACATCTTCACCAGCCTGCTGACTGCCTGCATCAATAGCTTGAGCCATAAGCTTTGCCCCACGTAAACTTCCACCTCGGAATGCAAGGGGAACAATCACAGCTATACGCACTTTATTAGGCTTATAATTTTGTGTTGTTTTAGCTATTTTAAGCTCTCCTAATATACGGTTAATGCTTTTACGCCAAGGAGTCTCACATTTTTTAACATCCATAGGAGCAAGTAAAGTCATTTGGCTTGTGCGTATTTGTTCAATCAACTTTAAGTCATCATTTAGAATCCGCTTTATTTTTTTTTGTGCCTCCTTAATTGTTTTACATCGCCCTGGTAACCCTACCCCTCCACAGCGATCTAGCAGTCCACCAGCCATAAAAACTAAGGGCATTCCTACGCGGATAGCCTCAAAAGGATGATAATGAATATAATGTGGCTCAGATGAGTCGTAATACATAACACGCATCTCGCGCATGTTTCTTTCATGCGTCCCTTCATCAACAAAACCTAATATGTTAGGAGCCTTAACGTGAACTGGCTGTACACCTCCAATTTGAAAATCAAAACTAGAAAAATCTTTAGTAAATTTTTCATATATTGATTTAGAGTATGGTGATGTCTCAATTCCTGGGCAAACAAAAAATATTCTTTTATCAGCACCACTCCATAAACTTGGCTCAGGCTCTCCTTTTAGCCCAACAGGAAGAAAACAATTTCGCTGCTTAAGCAGGCCATCTTCCTCATCTTTTAAGTGTTCATAGCCCGCGCCGAACCAAAACCTTTCCCCCAATCTACTTAGTTTTTCAATAAAGTAAGGACCTAATTCGTCCATTAAAATTTGCGTATAAGAAAAGCCTTTCGCAAGTCCAAAAACCCTAAGCACGATTGCTCCATCGAAGTTTTTTGCCGTTGCAGCAATTTGCTGAGGAAAAAAACCAATGATTGCAATATCAAAATACTGATTAGCTATACGCCAAGCATCATCACTTGGTGAATCATACCAATTTTGTTGATTAAGAATGCTCAGTTCATCTAATGGAATTGAAAGGGTAGAATCTAACGAGGCATCCACACTTGCTGATAAATTCCCTTCATCATAAGGAAAACTCTTAGGGCAAAAAAACTCATTGATACCTATCAGCTTAAACTGCTCAACTTCAAATTTCCGTAAGGTTGTATGATTTAGAAGCCAAAGTACTCGGTGAACTTTTTTTGTCATATTGCTAATCCATTCGCTTTTTTATAATGTTGAACTGCTTCATTTATCCCACCATCAAAAATCAAATCACCATGATGAAATACCAACCCTCGCTCACACAAAGCAGTAAGTGATCCAAAATCATGAGATGCCAGCACTAGAATTTCAGATTGTTCAATTAAATGACTAATTCGCTGCTTAGCTTTAGCCATAAAATTAGCATCTCCAGCACCAATCACCTCGTCAAGTAGCAAGATATTCCCCCCTACTGCTGTTGAAATTGCAAAAGCCAGTCTAACTTGCATACCTGCAGAGTAGGTTTTTATAGGATATTCTATAAATTTACCTAGCCCTGCAAAATCAATTATTTCTTCTTCTTTTTTTCGCATGAATGCAGGAGTTAATCCTAATAACAAACCTCGATAAAGAATATTTTCTCGTCCAGTTGCATCAGGCTCAAAACCCATACTTAAATCAAATAGAGACCGGACTTCACCTTCAACTTTCAACTTTCCACTAGATATTGGATATAGCTCTGCGATAGTTTTAAGAAATGTACTTTTCCCTGCGCCATTATGCCCTAATAGCCCCACTCGCTCGCCTCGTTTAATTGTTAAAGATATATTTTTAAGTGCATGAATATCAGTCAGAGCCTCCCGCTTAACTTTAGGCTTTAAAAGATTACCAATAAGTGATTTTATTGAGCGCTCTTTGTAAGCAACCGATGAATAATGTAGATTTACATTAGTTAGAGAAATATGGCTAATTGTCATAGGAAAAAAATCACCTTGCTTTCTGCTTTTCGCCCTACTAGCCATGCTAGAAAAACTAAAACAACCGCTGTCGTTATGCTAAACAAATAATTATGGGCTGTCGGCCACTCTCCGGATAGGAGGGGGGCACGAATTAACTGTAAAACATGATAAATTGGGTTGTAATCTATCAATACATCTAGCCCGCCAGCACGAAACATTTTGACCTCAAAATAAACAGGTGAAATGAAATAGACAGCCTGCATAGCAAGCCCTAAAACATGGGGAATATCCCGAAAACGCGCACCAAGATAAGCAAGAATAGTTGCTAAGGGCCAAGTAATCAAAAATAAAACAGGAAAAATAGTTAGACCATCTAGCCAGCTCCAGCCAAAATTTTGCGGTAAAACGACCATTGCCCATGCAAACAATGGAATACTTGCCAAAATAAGCACCACAATAGCTGATAGAACGGTTCTTAATGTATAAATTACAAGCGGGTGCTTATATTGTTTAATGTAAGCATCTGCTTGCACAAAACTTAACGCACCTCCTGTTACACTAGCTATCGAAAATTCCCAAACAATTAACCCCGATAATATATAAGGAGCATACTCCGTAATATCTGCCTTAAATAAACGACTAAATACAAAGCTTAACAGTAAGGTCATACCTAAAGGCTGAATAATAGTCCATAAAATACCAAAAAAAGACCGGCGCCAACGAGAACGTAAATCTGCCAGTGCAAGGTGAGTCCAAAAATAACGCGCACTCCATACACCTTGAATATATTTATTCATATAGACTTTTCCTTTGGATATAAATCTTTGCCCAGTTTTTTCCCAAATTTCATAGCAGGAACCTTGACTATTCTATGAAGCATAACGGCCAGAGTCAGTGCAATAAAAACACCAGCACCTGTAGTAACCCATGCTGCTACTCCAAGGGAAACCATAATATAGATAACTGCATAACCTGCTATAGCATGACTTGCATATAATGGATAACTAATATTCGCCAAGTTATCTAAGACCCAGTTTGAGCGAAAACTATCTCTCGCAAAATAGAATGCTGAAAATATAATTAATGCCATTAAATAACTACTGGTTGCCAATACCTTTAGTGCTGGATGCGCAGCCAAGCCAATAGAAAAACCAAAAAATAAGGTCATCCCCCCTAAAATAAGAGCCGCAGAAGTGATTACTTTCCTCATATGAAAATAAAATAAAGTTCCACTAAACATAAAGATAGTAAATGGCAGCGCATAAGTCACATAAAGCACTGCTGTTTGATAATGTCCTGTCATATAATTAACATTTTCAATTCCTACTATACAAAGAACTGGAACGAGTATCGCATAGATAATTAAATATCGTCCTGCAAGCTTTGACTTTATTATCATTGGAACTATAACAGCTGAAATCAAGTAAAATACAACTTCAATCTCTAATGTCCAGCTCAGGCCATCTATTGAGGGTATCCACAACCAACCGCGTAGTAATAAAGCTTGAGCGACTATATGTTGAAAATCAAAAGGAAATGGTTTATCACTTATAAACATCCCCATTGCCCAAATGATACTTAAACTAATTGATATTGATACTATGTAAACAGGATAAATACGAAAAAACCTCGCAACTAAGAAACCTCCTCGTGAAAGTCCTGATAATGAAAAAGGGATAACAAATCCACTAATCAAAAAAAATACTGCCACCCCAAAACTACCAAAATTAAATATAGTTGAAAAATGTAGTGGTAAAAAATACTGGGGCATGTTTATATCTAATGCAGAGGCATTTAGTAATAGAGCAACACTCGAAGGACTACTCCAAAATACACCGGTAAAATGTCCTATCAACACACACAATGCAGCCAATCCCCGTAACGCATGAGCAAATTCTATCCGCTGGTTTGATTTTTCTTCCTGTACTTTCATAGACTATCCTCCACTGGCCTTACTTGAGAGCCAATCCAGCGTATTCCAAGTAATCCTGTAAAATCATACCCCTGCTGCAACTTAATTTTAGTCACCAGTTTCTCATTAATAAAAACCTCAATTGAATGCTCTTTCCTCTCAATATACATCTGCCCTGACACTGGAAGGTTAGGAACATTAATATCAGGTATTTGCACCCAAACATCTCCTTGATTGATCCATGCACTAAGAGTTGCCTTATTTTCCACCGGCGCTAATAATGCCGCAATCATGTTTGTATCTCCACCATTACCATGGTACCCAATAATTGCAGACACATGAGAACTATCGGTAGTCCCCTCGAGTACATAGTCAAAACCTATTGTCTTTGTCTTATCTGAAATCAAAGTGCTTAAACAGAGAGTATCACCAGGTGCTTTTTTTCCTCCATTATGAAGGGTATTAGGGCTACCAAATATTAAAGAAAAGTTTTTCCAGATATGGTTTGAGGCAGTTGTAATTTTATATGAAGCAAGCCTTTCACTTGATATATTCATCAACATATTTGACTGAAGTAACTCATCTGGCATACATAATGGTTTTCCATGATGCGCATAGTCTGGAACATCAATAAGCCTGACCTCATTCACAACCCCATACGGCCCTAAACAAATATGATCCAGTGCTTTCCATGTTTTTCTACATATAACCCAAAGCCCACTAAGCGAACTCCGCCTAAGGTCTCGTCCCGTCATTTGACTTTCCCCAACGAGAACCACGTCATCACTTATAGCTAAACCACGCGTATATATATTACTTCCCGCTTCCCATAACACCCGATCTTCCCTTATGTCGACTAATGCTCCAGCCGAAGAATGACAAGTGATCGCTAGCCCTTCTTTTGTTACAAATATATTATGCAACCCTGTTCGATGTTTAATGGGGTTTATTGAAATCAATTCCAACTTAGGATAACTAAAAACAGCTAGGCTCGCCCCGCTAGAGTGGCCATGGGCTAGCACATAAAGCTTACCATCACGCTCAAAAACCGAGTTAATATGATCGCCAGTTATATTGTCTAAACTAAGTCGACCCCATCGCGCACCAGACAGCCTCACCTCAACAAAAGAATTCGGCTTGGCTAAATCAATAATAGTGAGGCAGTTTCGGCCTGTATTAGTACATACAACACGCCCATCAGAAGCACACAGTACCTGATGAGGTCCCGATAAAAAAGGGGCCGTATCTACCTTTCCAGCAGAAAGCCATCCTTTCTCCGATTGTGCATATGAAGCAATATCAATTAAACTCTCATTTTCGAGTCCTGAATGGGATAATATCAACTCTTTCTCCCCAGGAATCCACGTTATACCATAATATTCAGGTCGATCTCCTTCTAACGGTGTAACTACCTTCGTTGATAAATCGACATGTAATAAATATTGGCTTGTTGATACTAATGCTTTCATTCCTTATAAGCCTTTAGCATAATATTTACTAATTGCAGAACAAATAGACTCAACCTGTTTTTTCTCTAATCCTGGAAAGCTTGGCAGGTTAATCCCCCTTGCACCTAATGATTCAGCAATTGGGAATGCTTCATTTGTTTTACAATGAGGCATTGTATGTGCTGGATAAAATAATGGCCGTGTTTCTATCTCCCGTGATTTTAAATAATCCCTAAGAGATTGTCGGTCAGTTACGTTATCAACCGTTATTGAACACATCCAATAAGAATGTATTGTTTCTGGCATTTCATCATGCATAGTGACCGGAAAACCTTGCAGGCCTTCACGATACCAATCCGCAATTTGACGTTTTTTTGCTAAAATAGCATCTGCACCTTCTAGCTGCGCAAGACCAATTGCCGCACAAATATTAGTCATTCGATAGTTGTAAGCAACCGCATCATGCCAGTACTCTTGTTTTTGAGATACTCCCTGGTTTTTCAGATGAAAAGCTCTTTCAATTAAAGTCTTATCTTTAGCAACAACCATTCCTCCTTCACCCGTTGTGATTGTTTTATTACCAAAGAAACTAAATGTTGCTATGTCACCAAAGGAGCCCACATGCTGTCCTTTATAATAACTTCCAAAAGCTTCGGCACAATCTTCTATTAACAGCAGGTCATTTTCTTTACATATCTGTACAAGTGAATCCATATCACATGATAATCCATAAAGATGTACAGCCATAATCGCTTTTGTATTAGATGTAATTTTACGCTTTACATCTTCAGGGTCAATTTGCCAAGTTTTTTCGATAGATTCAACAAAAACTGGGATTGCTCCCACCTGAATTATTGGATTAACAGAAGCGATATAAGTTAACGATGGAACAATTACTTCATCTCCTTTTCCTATCCCCAGCGCTTCAAGAGCCAAATGAATAGCAACAGTCCCATTACAAACACTTGTAGCATTATCCACGCCGATTTTTTTAGCAAACTGTTCTTCAAATTTTCCTATAAAAGCTCCACGTGAAGATATCCATGTTGTCTCCAAACATTCGTTAACGTACTTCTTTTCATTTCCTGAAAAATAAGGCTGGTAGATAGGTATCATATTTTTTCCTTTATATAGCTTACTTTATTCGTGATGATTGAAATACTTAAAACCATTCTGCTTAACAAGCTCATCTCGTTCAGCATTTGCCATATCTTCTTTCATCATTTCTGATACCAGTGTTTGAAAAGATGTTTCAGGTGTCCAGCCTAGCTTTTCCCTTGCATTAGTTGGATCACCTAGTAAAGTTTCAACTTCTGTTGGACGAAAATATTTTTCATCAACCTGCACAACACACTTCCCTGTTGATTCATCAAACCCTTTTTCATCAATACCTTCCCCTTCCCAGCGTATTTTGATGTCAATTTCTTTAGCTGCAAAGTCAACAAACTCTCTAACCGAATGCTGCACACCAGTCGCTATCACAAAATCTTCTGCGGTTTCTTGCTGAAGCATAAGCCACTGCATTTCAACATAATCACGAGCATGCCCCCAATCTCGCAATGCATCCATATTTCCTAAATAAAGACAATCTTGCAGCCCTAATTTAATCCTTGCCAAAGCACGAGTAATCTTTCGAGTTACAAATGTTTCCCCTCGAATGGGCGATTCATGATTAAAAAGAATTCCGTTACAAGCATAAATCCCATAAGCTTCTCGGTAATTAATCGTTATCCAATATGCATACATTTTTGCTACCGCATAAGGAGACCTTGGGTAGAAAGGCGTTGTCTCTTTTTGAGGAATTTCTTGTACTAAACCATAAAGTTCTGATGTTGACGCCTGATAAAATCGAGTTTTTTTCTCTAGCCCTGCTATCCGAATGGCTTCTAATAATCGAAGCGCACCTAAAGCATCAGAATTTGCAGTATATTCTGGCTCTTCAAAAGAAACAGCAACATGACTTTGTGCAGCTAAGTTATAAATTTCATCGGGCTGAACCTGCTGAACAATTCGTATTAAACTTGAGGAGTCAGTCATATCCCCATAATGAAGTGTTAAATCATACCCTTTATTATGAGGATCATGATATAAGTGATCAATTCTATCGGTATTAAATAAAGACGCTCTTCGCCTTATACCGTGAACTTCATAATTTTTAGCCAATAGTAATTCAGCTAAATATGCACCATCTTGCCCAGTTATCCCCGTAATTAACGCTACTTTTTTCATCTATCTACATCCCTCTAAAAATTATATTTCAATACCTAACTTAACCCTTTCATAATTATCATGAAAAGACACAAGCTTCCTAAACTATCAACCCAACACTAAACCTATATACCTTCTCTAGGTAAAAAACCATACAACCTTAATATACTAAAAATATCGACATATCAAAAAACGATAACATCTCGACAAACTACAAAATATACTTCTTATTACAGTGTTCTACGGCCATATTTATCTTCAAAACGCACGATGTCGTCTTCACCTAGGTATTGGCCGCTTTGGACTTCTATTAAAATTAAGTCAACCACGCCTGTGTTTTCTAGACGATG
>Ga0105358_10001490_pt1 | contig 12499 bp, 9 predicted proteins | sample GOMGulsemesocosm_5_FD_83509 | JGI IMG/M metagenome (GOLD analysis project Ga0105358, IMG submission 83509) | Methane-oxidizing microbial communities from mesocosms in the Gulf of Mexico - GOM15C Gulf of Mexico | ecosystem: Environmental > Aquatic > Marine > Cold seeps | place: Gulf of Mexico...
CTTGGAATTGAAGTCGATGACGCACTTGAAATATCTGAAACTATAGATATTTAAATCAAAGGAGTCTTGGGCGGCTTCAGACCATAAAACCGCCCAATTAACGGGTAAAAATCATCTGTTTTAACGTTTACTTGATACGATATAGTCATTTTAGTCTTTAGTCTTTAGTTTTTATGACTTCTTGGTGCGCTATATAGAAATGAACTGTTTTCAATTCCTAACTTCTGCTGTTAGATATGAAGAAGTCATATGATATTGTGTTACCAATGCCAAGTGACACCAAAAATCAACCTCACATAACCGGAGAACAGCCGTTTTTGTATCGTTAGTGCCCTCGCCATGGAGTTTCAATGTGGCAAAGTTAGCGGACTTACTAAGTTGAAAAATGATAAATTCGTTGGACTGTAATTGCATTCTAGAAGTTGATTGAAAGATGTTTTACGCCTAGATATCTTCAGTCCCATGTAATATAAAGAAAAATTATTGTTTTAAGTTGTACTTACTAAGCAGCTCTTGGTATCGCCCTGACATCTTGAATTTAGCTAGTGCAGTATTGAACGCTCTCACTTCATCACTAGATTTAAAAGCAACACTGTATGGATTTTTGGGAAATAGATAATGAACGTCGATATCCGGTGAACCTTTAAATTCTCCTGATAAAGAACTTAAATGATTAAATATGTTTTTTTCAATAATGACAACATCCACCTTTTCCGCATATAAAACTCTAACTTGTACACGTTGATCTTGCACTTCGGTGTAATTAGGAGAGTGCATAATTGCTTCAGCGTATTCTTTACCTAACACTTTGCCTGATTGGTCGAACGCATAGATAGTATAGTTGGCTAAATCAGCTGCTGTGTTCAATTTAATGTTTCGTTTTTTTTGCGTGATAGCGACATTTTCATATGTAACATATACATCACTTAGGAAATATGGTGAAACGACCAAGTCACTGTTCATTGTCATTATTGCATCGACTTTATTGTTTTGGAAAATTTTAGAGTTTCTTCCATATGGTGCAAATAGAAAATTTACGTCTTTACCAAGAGAAGTGAGTATGGTTCTAATAAGTTCGATTTCAAACCCTTTGTCACCACTTTGCATCACATAAGGAGGTTTATTTTCCCCCACTACGATATCATATCCTTCACCGAAAGCAGGTGATAAGAACAGAAAACCTAACACAATGCACACGTGTTTTAATTTCATCTTCACAGCGATAAGACCTTGTAGAATTGGCACTAAATGAGCCATTACAGGCTCATCTAAAACGTAAAAAAAAATGAGAATATTGATAAATTAACTATGGTGTATACATAAACAATAAACAAGTTTAATACAATTCGTAATCATCGATGCCTAGTGTGACTCCGAATCGAATGTATGACTTGTTACTGTAGCTATGAATATTTCTTACGTCTTGCGAACGAAGTGAATACAAAGCAAGATAATATTAATGTCCACAGTCGCATCTTAAAGTGATCATACGTTGGTTGGTTTTTAACGTTAATTATGATCCGAAAAGTGGCATTTTCTGCCCTTAGCAATCATTCCAAAAAGTTTTAAATTACTAAATTTATGAGTGTTCACCTTTATGTCAAAAATGTGCGCTAAGCGGAAGCTTTTGGTATCAACACCAAACCTTCCGCAGCTAGCCAATTGCGGACATTAAGCCTTTGCAAATTCAGGAGCATATTTAAGGTAATATTAGCCAAGGTTTTCTGCTCACTTGTGGGGCTGGTTTAAGCTCACTTCTGGCTGTGGGAGTTCATGATTTTACTGACCAAACTAACAAACTAAAAAGCAATCTCAGAGGAGTGCTTTCGTACGGAGAGTAGGTTTAAGTTATTCGGATTTTTGCTTTAGTTATTTATCGACTACCTGTCCACTACCTACTTCAAGACCAAGTTTTGATCTTACTGTAATAAAGATCCTTACAATCAAAATTAATTGTAAGGATCAAATCGATTAATAATTTTTACTGTACAATTGCACATCCAACCCGAGCAATACCATAGAAATCGTGAGCTACAGTATCAATATTTCTCCAATGGAATTGCCAAGCATCAACACCATTTCGTTGAGATGTTACCAGTAAAAATTTTGCATATTCTTGAGGACTACTCAAATAATAAGATAGAGTATATGCACCCGATATTGCAGTTTTTCCGATTGGGCAAGTGACGTTAAAAATAATTCCATCATTTACCCCAATGTTATCCCGACCAAAACTTAAAAGTTTAAATTCAAACCCTGATAACCCAGGAAGCCCATCAGCACCATTAGCTCCATCAATTCCATTAACACCATTAACACCATTAACACCATTAGCTCCATCTAATCCATCAGCACCAGCTGCTCCATCAGCACCAGCTGCTCCATCAGCACCAGTTGCTCCATCGGCACCATCAGCACCAGCTGCTCCATCAGCACCAACTGCTCCATCAGCGCCAACTGCACCAATTGTGAGGTCGTAACCAATTGACTGACCATCATTAGGACCAGTTGAAACTAGCAATGAATAATCTCCAGCAAGAAGTCCTACTGGTAATTCTGCTTGAATCGATGTCGCACTAGATGGTGTAAACTGAACAAGTTCACCCATATCCCCCAGATTTACAATGGCAGGATTACCATTATCAAAATTCGAACCATAAATGTACAACATACCATTGTCCATATCGGCATAAACACTTGATAGTGATATAGCAGATCCAATAGGTGGTGGTGGTGGTGGTGATCCACCATCAGTTACTACTTCAAGTGTTGCCCCTAGTGTGGCGTCTGTGCTCGCGAAACGGACATCACCGGCAGTTGTTAACAGTAAAAAACCAAAATTGTTAACCGGAGAATCAACCCAGACTTGGGCCAATGAAGTAATATCAATCGAAACAGTTCCGCCTACATCTGCACCGGTAACTGAAAGAGTAGCTGCTTCTATTGGATCAAAGATTGGAGTAGTGTTGAATGTAACGTTAGTTTCACCCCAACTACTTTGCAAAGCATGCAAAGTTATATCTCCGGGAACGTCAACTACAGATACATTTATCACTAAGTTTGCAGATAAAACGGTTCCCCCAAAAGCAGAAAGATCAAACTGAAGCAAACCATATTTTGGTTTTATGGATTCTACCCAAAGTACAGGCTTCGTCCCCTTGTTCTTATTTGCTTGGCTAGATGCCCCATCCACGTATGCATCTTTTACAAGCGGTGCTTGATCAGCATGCGAAATTGGTATAATAAACAAAAATAATATAGTTAATACAGAAAGTAATTTATAGATAATATTCATAATACTAGTCTCCATATATTTATGGCTGAAGTGGTCAAGTAAAATTGTTTAAAGAGTTTTATATTTAGACACGTTATATATTAGCTTTTACTCTATGTAGAGCTAGTATTGTGTGTTGGAATGTCTTGCCAGAAAAGGCTAAGAGCTGTCGTCCTTGTTTAATTTAAATACGCAGTGAATGATTTTTATTGGTTGAAAAGTAGTCTACGCTGTGTAAAAATGCAAATTAAAAAGTGCAATAAACAACTTCCGAAACAACCTTTTTATAGAGTTACTTTTACGTCTATTCATCGTACAAAAGAAGTCATTTTATTTTTCAGTTGGTTACGTGATAATGCGAAAAAAATGCTTGTTACAAGTTATAATATTGACTAACCGCTTTGGTGGCATTCTGTCCAATCAGGTGATTCGATTAATAGGTAATGTTTATAGTCAAACAATGCATATTTATATCTGTGATGAACGTCAGCTATAATCGTATCAAAGTGATCATTAGATTGGATGATTTGGACTCGTAAATTTAGACCGCATTACGGTAAAATGATCGTTCAGATACATCACGCCATTGCCGTAAATAAGCTTAGAGCCGACCGTAGGAATAACTGTGATGTAACTTCCTATAGCACACAGAGTACGGTTTTTATTGCACAACCAACCTGTATTTCTTAGTATGGTTTCAAACAACAATCAAGGAATAAGAAGAATGAACAAAGGTGAATTGGTAGAAAAAATCGCTGAAGGTGCAGACATTACTAAAGCTTCTGCTGGTCGTGCGTTAGATAGTTTGATTAGTTCTATTACAGAAGAACTAGCTGGTGGTGGTGATGTTGCATTAGTTGGTTTTGGTACTTACAAAGTTAATGACCGTGCGGCTAGAACTGGTCGCAACCCTCAAACAGGTGCAGAGATCCAAATTGCTGCGGCTAAAGCACCTGCTTTTAAAGCAGGTAAAGCATTGAAAGACGCTGTAAACGTGTAATCATTTCATCGTTTTAGGGCACAAAAAAACCAACTTACTCTTAAGTTGGTTTTATATATCTGCTAAATAGTAATTAACATTAATACCGGATTAGTCTTCCACTCTCACACCCCAGACATCATGTTCGTCTGCATGAATAATTTGTACCCAAATTTGGTCGCCTGGCTTGGCATCAAAATCATCAGACAAATACACCTTGCCATCAACTTCAGGCGCATCCATATAAGACCGCCCTACCGCACCAAGGTCATTAACTTCATCAATTAGAATTAAATATTCTTGGCCGATGCGTGCTTGTAATTTTTCCGCACTTATTTTTGCTTGTACTGCCATAAAGCGTTGCAGTCTATCTTCCATCACTTCATCTGATACATGGTCAGGTAAATCATTAGCCTTAGCGCCGGTAACTGGCGAGTATTTAAAACAGCCAACTCGGTCTAATTGTGCTTCTTCTAGAAATTCTAATAACTCTTCAAATTCTTCTTCTGTTTCACCAGGGAAACCGACAATAAAGGTTGAACGAATGACTAATTCAGGACAAATTTCTCGCCACTTAGCAATACGCTCTAATACACGGTCTGAGCTACCTGGACGTTTCATTAATTTAAGAATACGTTTATTGGCATGCTGAAAAGGGATATCTAAATACGGTAGTATTTTTCCTTCCGCCATTAATGGGATAATTTTATCAACATGCGGATAAGGATAAACATAATGTAAACGGATCCAAACGCCCTGCTTAGCTAACTCTTCACACAATTGCTGCATGTGCGTTTTAACTGGCATGCCTTCGTAAAAATCAAGCTTATGCTTAACATCAACGCCATAAGCCGAGGTATCTTGAGAAATAACTAAAAGCTCTTTTACGCCAGCATTTACTAATCGTTTAGCTTCACCTAATACGTCACCAACGGGTCGAGAATCTAAATCGCCACGCATTGAAGGAATAATGCAGAATGTACAACGATGGTTACACCCTTCTGATATTTTTAAATAAGCGTAATGCTTAGGGGTTAATTTAACGCCTTGAGGTGGAACTAGATCGATAAATGGATTGTGTTTTGGTTTAGCAACGTGTTCATGCACTTGAGCCAATACTTCATCGTAAGCATGAGGGCCCGTAACGCCTAATACGTTAGGGTGAAGTTCAATGATTTCATCTTTCTTCACGCCTAAACAACCAGTAACCAATACTTTGCCATTTTCAGCTAATGCTTCACCAATGGTATCTAAAGATTCTTGAACTGCTGAATCAATAAAACCACAAGTATTTACAATCACTAATTCTGCATCATCGTAGCTATTTGTTACATCATAACCTTCAGTGCGAAGCTGAGTAAGAATGCGTTCGCTATCGACTAAATTTTTTGGGCAACCTAAGCTTAAAAATCCGATTTTTGCTTTATTTTCAACATGCTCGTTGGTTATAGCTTGCTCTGCAATCATTTTAGATGGAATATCTAAAGTCGTTGTTTGGCTTTCTGCTGAATTACTACTTTTCGTAGGTGATGTTGGATCGAATTGTTCTACGGTCATATTGTGCTCTTGCTCTAACAGGCTAATTAAAGCGCATTAAATAATGATTTAACTACCTTAATTACATCACTAAGACAGTTCTTTAATGGCCGGGATTATACAGGAATGTAGTTTGTTATAATATTAACTTTTAAATATAGTATTTTGTGCTCAAACTTTGTGTTGTGCCGCTTCGCGAATTAAACCAGTTATCTTATTACGCCTCTGATTTTTACACTAATGTATAGCGATGAATAAAACAATACTGGCTATCTCTTTCCTGAACGAAGTGAAGGGCTAAAAACAAGAACTTCTTCCTAGATTCTCTACATTTAAACTTTGATGACATGACAATTACAGATTATTAAACCTTATTGTTTGACTTCAACTCCATATAAAGATTCATAAATTTTGATGCAAAACCTAGTTGAAGACTATCAATATTAGCAACTGTTTATAACTGTTCGAAAGGTCGCTTCCACATGCTGACACTTTTATTAATGAAAAATCGAGCTCAAAACTGTCAGCAAAGATACTAATCAGTTGACCTAAAGAACAACCAGTAGCTAACGTCATAAAGCGCACAAAAAAGACTATTTTCATTGCTCAATTTACTGTTATTTCTTAGTATGTATCTAATCATAAAAAAGGAATAACAATAATGAACAAAGGTGAATTGGTAGCAAAAATTGCTGAAGGTGCAGACATAACAAAAGCTTCAGCGGGTCGTGCGTTAGATAGTTTTATTGACTCGGTAACAGCTGAGTTAGCTGGTGGTGGCGATGTTGCTTTAGTGGGTTTTGGTACTTACAAAGTAAATGACCGTGCTGCTCGTGTTGGTCGCAATCCTCAAACAGGTGCAGAGATCCAAATTGCTGCGGCAAAAGTACCCGCTTTTAAAGCTGGTAAAGCATTGAAAGACGCTGTTAACGGTTAGTCATTTGGTCACAGAAATCCCTTTAATATAAGGTGTTTGTGACCTCCCCTTCTAGAAAGATTAATTCTCTACTCTAACACCCAAAATTAATACTCATCTTCATTAATATTTGTATTCTAAATTGATCACCAGGCTGTACATCAAATTCATCAGGCAAATACATTTTTCGTTCAACTTCTGGAACATCCATATAAGATAGTTCTACCTCACCAAGGTCATTAACTTCATCAATTATTAACCTTATAAGTTAGGAACAAAAATTAATTAATATCGAAATAATAATTTTTTTGCTCAAATTTTGTGTTGTGCCGCTTCGCGAAGTAAACCAGTTTGTTTAATTAACAGCAACACATCCATGAATAAACGTACTGGCCCCTCTTCCTGCGGAGAAGGTTGTGTTGTGATCAAACCGACATCTACCATTTTATTTTTACACCTAACCTTCACTGCTCAACAACAAAAACGTTTAATGACAATCATTTTTATTTATATAAAATTCTATATAACTGATATAATTGAAGTTTTACTTGACATCTGAATTTTAATCACTATAATATTTCATTGTAAGTACACAGACATTTTACATATTTAAAAGACATATACATCACTTAAAGAACTATAAGCCATTCAAAAGACCTATATATTGATCAGTACTTACTTTAATAATTATTTAAATTCAATAATCTAAAGTGAGAAAATATATGCTAAATAATATTTCAAAATGTAAAGTAAGAACAATGCAAGAAGTAACGTTACTTGTCGGGGTTAGCTGCTCAGGGAAATCAACTTACTTAAAAAAACAAGGACCCAGCTTTATAGTATCTTCTGATATTATTGTCGAAGAAATTTGTGCTGAAAATAAAATCACTTATTCTCAGTTTTTTCAACTCCCCATGACTCATCATACTCGCAAAGAACAAAGAAATAGATTTAACAATCTTGTCAATGAATCTAAAAACAAACCTCATGTCACATGGGACTTAACAAACCTAACAGCTTTCGAACGTAAACGAGCAATGTCCCATTACCCTATTGCTAACTTTAAAGCGATAGTGTTTGAATTTAAGAGCTTTGAGTTAAAACTTATTGCGTTAAATGAGCGCCGTAATTCAGTGTCTGGAAAATATGTACCGGAGAGCGTTTTACTTAACATGTTTAGTAAATTTGAGAATATTTCAAAAAATGAAGGCTTCAATGAGATAAAATATGTTAACCAAATCGTGAATATTCCCATAGCATATAAGTTTCCTAAAGTTAAAAATACAAGTAACTCACCCATAATAAACATAAAATCCAAAGAGAAGAATATGATTACTACAAAGGGGATTACCACATCTCCATTCGATTCTAATTATCATTTTGCTCGATGCGAAGGCAGTAATAGGATGGGAAATTTTGTACATCATTGTGCTGATGTCTGGAATGTCATTTCAGTTAATGGTTTTGATTTTTTGGCAATTTATCAGACAAACTTTAATGAAAATTATAGTTATCTTGAACTCAGCCTTGATGGAGGGAGTGATGCGTTTTTAATAGAAATAGATGGCATAACTGAATCAGATTTTGATAATTTCACGAAAGTTGAGGAAAAAAATATTGTTAAAGGACTTCAAGAGTATTATTCGGGCATTAAAAGCATAGATTGTGTTTATATTATTTGGAATACACTAAAAGAAAATATGATTAATGCAGATAATCACTTTGAAGAGATAAAACCGTCCGATGATTTAGAGCACTATATTGAAGATAAAAATACTGGTTTATTAGAGTTAAAATAAAGAATCGAATGATTATTTATTAATAGGTGTGTGACTACTGGAACTCCAGTGGTCCTCGACCATAACGATGACTGCTACTTAACGGTCTCAGTGTATTAAAAAGCAGTATGAGATCTAGTTATTGTTGGTGTATTAAACCTGTATCTGTTCAATTGCATCCAAAAGTGATCCACTTAGACCAATTTATTGCAGTGAATATTGATTGATTACAACTTATAAAGATAATATGTGTTACCCGCTTGTCTCCGACCCAATCCCTTGATGCTTTTAACCTAATTAAGCTGCTTTGTCCCATTCTAAATCTAAATCCGAGTAACCTGAGGCCCTACCTTCATCTAACCAACACGCTGAGTCACTATCCACGTTTTGCATGCAGTCTTGTATATCTACGCCGTCGTAAACCTTTTCATTGTCCGTGTCATGTACAATTTGAGATTGGCTAAGCTCTAGTGGTGTGTAGAAATCCACATAAGAACCACCGAAGATCGCGGCTAATATTTTCATAATCATCTGTATTATCGCTTCCGCCAATATCGACTCGTTACTACCTCTGAAAGCCAGATCGGCATAGTATTGCTCGCGATGTCTACGTACTACAACATTAAGACTTAAGCGTTTAATTGTAGTTGCTTGCGTCTTATTTATTTTAACCTTTACACGTACACCTGAGAGGCCTAGAGATGGGTTATCACGCACAGGGTTGTAGCCTAACCCTTTTCGTTGTGGGTTCAATAAGCTGCCCCAAGAGGCGTGGCTTGACGAGACGCTAGACCCACTATGAGATTTTTCACTGCCTTTGAGTTTATATGATATCCCCATACACTCACCTACTTTACCTTCTCGCGCTTCAATGTTTACGCCGCGTTGTTTTAGTGCGTTGATAAAGTCGGTAATGGTTACTGGCTTATCGTGTTTAAATACTTGCTTTATTTTGCTTCGGATCAGGTTCCGCTCTTCAACGTACGAATAATCTTTATTAAATTTATTGCCCCGTGCTTTATCGAGATTTACAAAATCTATATGATCATTACTTGCATTTTCTGACAGCTCGTCAAAAGAATTTTCCGGCGCTATCAACCCAAACTTTTTGCATATGCGATCTCTAACTTTTTGTGCTTTTTCGTAATGATTATGTTTTGATATCAACTTGCCATCGTTATCAATTCGACAGCTCCCGATGTGCAAGTGTAAGTTCGATTTTTCTTTATGGATCCCCCCGCAATAAAGGCTATTGTCAAATTCGTAGCCCATACCAGTGTGAAACTCTTCCAAAACTTCACCCCACTCTTTATCGGTTAGCGAGTCTTCATAACGTAAAGATAGAGTACTATGATTATAAAATTTACCGTCACGATTTGTACCCACGTATAGTGCAGCTTGTTGCTCAAATTCTGCTACCAACTCGTCCAAATTTACGTCAGCTACTGTGCCATCTTCATTCAAAGAGATCGGGTTATCACTAATTGAGCTTCCTTGAACAAATACTACATTCCCCATTTCGTGGTCGTGTTCATCATTTGCACGTAAAAAATATTCAAGTGTACCTCTAGCGTTCGCACGATCTTTAAAGTCTTTATATATCATGCTGCACCTCTTATTATTTTTATTATGAGGGCTTATATCTCCCTCTGTCTGTGCAAAATGGCCTGCCAACAAATAGACAGGCTCTCCAGGATTAAGCCGCTATACCTACTTGCGATTTAAGCTCATGTAACTTTAATTCAAGAACTGCTATTTCTTCTTGAATTGAGCCCTTTTTAGCCTCTCTAATTGCTTTGAGTTTTCGAGCTGTTGCTAGCAGGTTAATGTTTCCTTCCTTGCTGTCTTTATTTAATTGCTGCCAGAAATCTGGTCCGATCGGTAATGTTATTTGTTTTCGCATAGTTTGTTGGTGTAACTCTTTAGTTAGCTTGCTGTGCTCTGCTAATGTAATTTTTAACTCTTGACGTTCTTTATCCGCATTCTTACCTCGCTCAGCTAGGTAATAAAAATCTCGTTTAAGAGTATTTAAATTAGTTGATGCGTTTTTGTAATCGCGTCTTAGCTCTTCTGCCGGTTCGCCAGGGATTAACAATGTAAACTTTTCTTGAGCCAACAAACTGATAAGCAAGTCGTACATAAATAAACCTCGCTGCTTGTACTTTGCGGCTTTCGCTACACATGTAAATAGATTACGTTGCTCTTTCGTAGTACGTAATGTTATTTGCCCCTCTCTTCTATCTTTTTTTTCTATACTTGGACGTCCTCGATTACTCATTTTTATCTCCTTGGGGCTTATGCCCTCTTATTGTTTTTAATTTTCTATCCAGCGCAGATGACACGTAGTGGCATTGAGCACATAATCCAGCACAAATGACACGTAGTGGCGTTGAGCATGGAAAACTTAACAAGTGGAGGAAAAGAGGCTGCACGTAGTGCAACCGACTTTTCCACACCTGTTAATATAGCTTGCTATTTCTATATTAAAAAAATAATTTATGTCAACTACCCATTTGTTTTAAAACGCTTTTTATATATTTAATTATACCATTTACCAGTGCATAAATTGAGTATTTTTTACACTACAAACAATTTGAGAAATGTCATATAAACTGAAGATATAATATTAAAATTGAATTTTAATTTTGCGGTGTGATTAATTAGTACCATTAGTGCCGTTGGTGGCAATAACAGTGTCACAAACGACAATATCGTTGCCATTTGTGTATTATTCATACAAAAAGTAGGGTTCATATTAAAAGTTAGTGATACTGTCAAAAATCATAGATCCGCACTAGGGTAGAGTGAATTTAAAAAATTTAGCTCTATACCTTTGCTACAGGTATACCAAAACTTTTTGCTACCGCAAACCTCTCTTGCGGCAGTTAAAAGTGAAAAAGCTACAAAATCAAGATCGCAGTCGGTGGTGCGCTTTAATTTTGACAAAAAACTTTTCGCAAGACCTTCATGCGACTTTTTATAAAAACACCTTTAATAATAACTGAAATCAACGTTTTTTATTTCAGTTAATGAGCATGGCTAAGCTGAATTTTCGTTTGAAAATAAACCACGATTTATCATAAACATTTCTTTATATCTAATTCTTTAATTGAGTGAATCAATGCGACCGGACAAGTTAGTTGACGTCTAATACACTGTAATGGAAAGTCAAATAACCAAAACATTAAATACCCAATCAAAACACCAGACTGGCATCTTTCGCAACAATAGTTGCGGCCCAGTTACTGTACAAATTTTTAAATTGAAATCACAAGCTTATTGTTTACAACTGCTTCGCAGTCTCATTTGTAAACTAAAACTTTTGATGGGCCTGACCTACTCGCTTCGGCTCGTGTCAGAAGTAGAGCCAGAATATTTACAGGTGATTGGGTGAATTAACAGTGTGTTTTACATCTCCCTCCATGTTGAGATCTAGGTAAACTTTTTTATTTGATTTCAATATATAGAGGAGGACCCTTTTTTAAAAAGTGACACTAAGAAAGTTAAAATAAATTGAAAAACGTGCTTGTTCGGTTGATTTTCGAACGAATATAAGGAGTGGTTGATAATTAATCTAAGATAGCTATCGTGTCATGAACAAGTTAAATCTGGCCGTTTTCGAACGAAGTTCAGCACATTTTAATCCTAGGCTATCGACTTATTAGTGCACAGTAGACGTTAGCTATTGGATGTTCTTTAGGTCAACTGATAGCCCAGCCTGTGTGAAAACTAATTATTGTAAGTTTTCATTATTGAGGGTTTATATCAGCTCTTTATAAGGCTTCGCGTAGCGAAGCCAATATTTATGAATATCCATGCTTTATATTTTTTATTCGTTCAAAATTGCTGATATTGGCTCCTATTTGGAACATATTTGGGTCTTTTAAGGAAATAGTTACCTCTTACGGCAACATCACTTCCTTCATCAATATTTCTGATCCAAATATACTGAGCATTCTTTTTAAATTATACGCCAATACATGCAGGTTCAATTCTGTACTGACATTTTTAAACCC
>Ga0105358_10001497_pt1 | contig 12473 bp, 6 predicted proteins | sample GOMGulsemesocosm_5_FD_83509 | JGI IMG/M metagenome (GOLD analysis project Ga0105358, IMG submission 83509) | Methane-oxidizing microbial communities from mesocosms in the Gulf of Mexico - GOM15C Gulf of Mexico | ecosystem: Environmental > Aquatic > Marine > Cold seeps | place: Gulf of Mexico...
CATTGGCCAGTGAAGATTTACGAGACAATAAAATTCGCCCTTGTGGCGTAAGTGCCTCCATTTCAGCATAGCCATCTGATTTAATTAACCGGATACGCTCATTAACAATAGCTTCCACATCACCAGAACCGAAATATCCAAGTTCCCCTGCCTTCATTAATGTTTCAACAAGGGATTTACCTTGTTCATAGAGATTTCCATCTAATCCTGTCAGCTCAACGTAACGATCATTAAACATGGTATATTTCATATCGGCATCAACCGTAAAAATACCATCCGACATACTGCCAAGTGCCACCCGCAGTTGGGCGTCCTTTTCCTCCAATTCAAGCGTGCGTAAACGAACTTTTTCTTCTAGGCTTTCATTGGCTTCTTGCAGGGCTTTTTGAGTGTTTTCTAATTTTGTTTCTGTGATTTGCCGGTGTGAAATTTCTTCTTCCAAGTTGCTGACTTTATCATCAATAGCTTTACGCATCGCAACAAATGCTTTCGCCAATGTACCAATTTCATCAGAACGCTTAACATCGACCTTTTGGTCTAAATTTCCCGCAGCCATAGCCTGTGCTGCTGATGTAATTGAACGAATGGGTTTTGATACCCCTCTCGCAATGAAGGTTGCAACCAAAACGCCGATGAAAATTGCCATAAAAGAAGCTGTTGTTGTAATATTCTCAGCTTGTGCCAAAGATTTTTGAGCCGCAGGCCCTAAGGTATCTTGTTCGTTCTTAATTGATAGTTTTAAACGTTCAATTCGATCCGCAACTTCAGGTCCAATTCTATCCAAATGATATTCTATAATAATATTACGATGGTTTATAACGCGGCGCACTTCTAAAAACGCAGACATGTAATTTGCTTGTAATTTTTTTACATTTTCAACAAGTAGCCTACGCTCTGGATTTTCAAGCTCATCTAAAAGTTTTTCTACACTCAATTCCATGTCACGAAATTCACGCATGGCCCGATTAACCGAGCTATCGTCATTTTTGATTAAAAAACGGTTCGCATACAGTCGGCCCAACAGCAGATTACGTAAAGTAGCACCAGCCAGATGGGCAGCAACTGTATCACCGTCATCAAGTGCGCTATTCATAATTTTTGTAAGGGCCTGTTCTGTTTTAGGACCTAAGACATTAAGCTGATTGTTCACCAATTCATTTCGTTCAGCTTGCCATTTTGTAACATTATCAAATTCTGACACATAACGGTTAAGATCGCGTTCCAAATCTGCGACTAAAATTTTTCGAGAATCACTTCCAAAAGAGAGAGATCTTTCGAGTCCAATCATTTTTAATGTGCGTTCAGCACGTTCTTTAACACCTTTAATATTTTCTTCAGATGCATTAATAACAAAGTTTTTTGCGAAAATTCGTGTCATCAACATATTGGCTTGAACACGCCCATCTGCATTCGTTTGGCGGGCAAGGTTGCGATATTTTCCAAAAATATCTGTCGCTTCGCTCAAACTACGTGCCCCGAAAAATGCGACAGCTGCCAGTAAAATCAATACAGCCCCAAATCCTAAATAGATTTTGGTTGTTATGTTTAAACTCATACTGCCTCCTGAGCATTTCGGGTTTCTTTATCTTACATTTATGTAGAGTTTGTTTTCTCGCAACTTATTATTATTAAAATTTTTGCCAATTCATTCATTGAAGGTCACACCTTCTTCATTCCAAGCTTCCTTCAGTATTATGAACGATGCTAAATATATCTTCCACTCGCCCACATTTAACCAAATCGATTAATCTATTTATGTTTTTCTGATTTAGTGAACTACCGCTAGGCAATACAAGCATGCCAGACTCACTTTCGACAGGCTTAGAAAGAACCATCCCTTCTTTTAAGCGCTCAAGTGAAACATCACGCTCTTCAAATTGATCATCGGTGTAAACACCACGTGCTTTGAGTTCTTCAAGCCGTTCATTTCGTTTTTTTTCTTTTCTCTCAGCTTGAAGATCAAATAAACGCTGAATAAGTCGGGTCAGAGAATGATTAAAGACGGCTTGCCCAGGATTATGCTTATCATCTCGCATGTCATCTTGTTTTAAAGGAGCTTGCCATTTCCTGCGGTCTGGCCCGACATAAGCTTTACACTCAATGAAAGCGGCTCGGTTACGAATAAGCCGATGGAAACGCGCACTGATATCATCGGCAGAGAAAGGTTTTTGCAACACTTCATCACAGCCCGCATCTATCACAGCCTTGATATCTTCGGCCTCATAATCATCGATTGAGACGATGGTACGAATATGGCGAATATGGCTTTCCCTTGCTGCTCTGATCAATTTTATGCATAAAATCGCATCAAGGGGTTTAACTTTATCGGAACAAAGAAACAGATCAATTTGATCATGCAACAAAATATGCATGGCTTCAATTGAGGTACGCGGTTCATGCAACGTCTCTACGCCTAACGCTCGAATAACACCGCGCATCATCACCCTCATTCCTGTATAAGGTTCAAGTAAAAGGACTTTCATTTAACGTCCTTTACCTTCAGGTTTCCACAAATTCCAGAGGCCGTTTCTTGAAGACAAAGATTATAAGCAATACCGTTTAATAAAATTTCGGTATGTTCATTTTTCTCATGACATGCGCTTAAGAAATCCTGTGATGAAAATTCACCTACCCCCAGACCTATGAGCTTTTCTGGTTCTTGATTGAATAATGAGGCAAAGGCTTTATTACATCTTTGCACATAAAGGTCATACCCCAATTGGAACAAAGGCGTATCACTTAGTTCAATAAGTGTTTGTACAGATTGCGCGTTTTCCGCGAGTACGCCATAAGCATCTTCTCGATATTGGCTTAAGGCACGAATATCGCGGTAATTACGCAAGGCACTTACAACTGTTGTGAACAATCGAGTTGTGGTTAATTCCGTTTTTGCACGGTAATCATTGATGTCATAGGCCAAGATCACTTCTTCTTCAGGGGCCTGCCCCGGTTGGCCCGTTCTCAAAACAATTCTGACACTATCGTTATGTAAGTCATCTCGTATTTGTCTCGCACAATCAAGACCAGCATGATCCGTTTCCATGACGACATCTAATAAGATCACCGCAATATCATCTCTTGATTTAAGAATGTTCAATGCTTCTTCGCCACTAAAAGCACTTAATATTTCAAGGTTGGCACCTTCATAAGTGAAACGTTTTAAAGCAAGCTTCGTCACATCATGAATTCCGGGTTCATCATCCACGATGAGCATCACCCAAGGAATTAAAGTATTTGAATTTAATTCCTTAACTTCGTCATCTTCCTCAAACAGAAAATCGTCATCGTCATCCCAAGATCCACTCATTTAAACATCCCTCACGCTTACTTATTCGTTTTAACTTGAATTTTTTAAGGGCATCGTAATTGTAAAACATGCCCCTTTCCCATTTTTATTATTACACGCCTCAATACGTCCTTTAAATTTTGCTGTGATGATATTATGGACGATATGAAGCCCCAATCCAGTGCCCCCAGTATCGCGCGCAGAAGTAACGAACGGATCAAAAATTTTGTCCATCATATCCGCAGCAATCCCCTTACCATTGTCCGACAACACAATCTCAACATCATCACCCAATTCGTGGACTTTTATTTCAATAAGGCCAGCGCATTTCCCTTCATCAAAACCATGCTTCAAGGCATTTAATATTAAGTTCGTAATCACTTGATTGAAGGCACCTGGAAATGAAGTCAGCTCAATGCTTTCAGCAATCTGACATTCTATTTTCACTTGAGTATTTTTAAATGTCGGTAAAAGGCTGCGCACAACATCTTCAATATAAGGGCCGAGTTGAAAGCTGCGTTTGTCATCACAAGCCCGATCAACAGAAACCGCTTTAAAGCTTGAGATTAAATCTGATGCATTTTGACTATGATTTTCAAGAAGGTCACAAATTTCAAGAGCCCCCTTCATATAACTGGCGACATCCGATTTACGTGCCTTTGCCCCTTTGATCAAACCATCCAGATGATGTGTGTCTGCACGCAAAGCAGATGAAGATGTTAAAATAATGCCAAGGGGGGTATTAAGTTCATGGGCGACACCACTTACCAATTGCCCCAACGAAGCAAGTTTTTCGGCTTGCACCAGTTCAACTTGCCTGCGTTCCAGTTCTTCTTTTTGCGCGGCAATTTCATCACTGGCTTCACGTAATTTTTTCTCATTACGATCAGATAGTTTAATAAGCCTCTTGGCATGCTTTGATAATTTTTTATACTCAGCCAAAAGCTTTTCAAAATTAGCTTTGGCTTGTGCAGGCAATTGTGATGTGTCCACATTCAACACATCCTGTGCTTGCTCAATGACCTCATTCTCTTTCTTGAAAAGGTCAAATTCCATTAGCTGCCTTTGACTTGTTTAATTAAACTTTCCAACTCACCAATCACATCATCTTTTTCATCATCAGGTATTTTGTCAATATCAAGTAAGCATGTCAGGCCTGCGCGTTCTTTGCGAATGAAACGTCGGTCCGCATCAATACCTTCATAAATGCGTTTAACCGCATATGTTCTTACCCCCCGCTTGATTCCTTTAACCTGAATGGGGTCGCGTTCCTCAGCATCAACGATATCTTTAACCAGCGCATATGTTTCAGCGGACATTAAAATCCCATCCGTATCACTGGATTGTTCAAGCCGCGCGGCCAAATTCACTTCGCTGCCAATAATGGTATAATCCATACGGTGATCACTGCCAAAATTACCAACATTACAGTAACCCGTATTGATCCCGATGCGCATACGAAATGGTTTTGCAAATCCCTTGTTCAACCACATGTCTTTCAAATCTTCCATACGGCGTTGCATGTCGACTGCCATACGAACACACGCTTTGGCATCTTCGATAACCCCTTTTGTTTGTGGGTCACCAAAGAAAAGCAACATCGCATCCCCGATAAACTTATCGATGGTAGCCCCGTGCTCTAATGCCACCGTCGTCATGGCCGTAAAGTACTTATTCAAAAGGTAGTTTAAATCTTCTGGCTGTAAATCTTCACTCGTTGCCGTAAAATCTTTTAAATCACTGAAAAAAACCGTGAGTTTTTTTCGTTCTGTGCGCAATGAAACATCGGTGTCACCTGAAAAAATCGAGTCATAAATTTGAGGCGACAAGTATTTCGAAAGACTTGCGGATAGATTTTCCAACATCTTGTTTTTCTCATCAAGATTATTAGCCAATTTGTTTAATTCTGCTTCATTGCGATCACTCAAGCGTACCAAACGTTTTGTAGATTTGAATAATTTTTCATAATCTTTAAGAAGCTTTTTATAAGCTTCTTTAGCATCACCTTGAATGTCATCTTTGTCTAAAAGTTCTTTAGCCGTATCAATAATGATTTTTTCTTTTTTGAAAATTTCAAATGACATAAAATGAACGCCTTGATTGTTAATATTACATTTATACAGCAGGCACTTTTGTTAAAATGAATTTGGCATGTTCTAGGTCTTCCCCATATTCTTCGCCAAGTTCTTCCATATTGTCATCATCTTCTTCGTAACGCCATTCGACCCTGACTTTATTTCCCCTTTCAGCAGCTTCATCCAGCATATCAAAAAGGCCCATGAGGATTTTGGCAGTGGAGCTGTTGAAATAGATTAATTCAAAAACAAAATTAATTTCTGCCCCTGAAAGAGTTTCAAAATATTCTTCTAACTGTTCCATCAGCGGGCCAAAAAACTCATTCACATTTTCAGGGTACGATTCACCACGCAAAGCAAAATGGTTCAGGCTATAGTCGAATTCAACTTCAGGAGAACGGTCGGTAGCTGCAATTTTTATAGTTTCCATATTTGTTCTTCCTCTTACACGTATGCTTTTATACTGAAATAACTGCGGTCATCTTTGACGGGCATAAAATCAAATTCGAACCCTTTTTGTGCACGCCGTGCGATATCGATAAAACCAACACCAGCGCCCTTGCTTCCCTCAGGCGTCTCCCCACGTAATGTTTCTTTATAAAGTTTTTTCAAACCGTCATTATCTAGCTGTTGAATATGTTTAAGACTTTCGTCCAATCGCGAAACATCTTTGCCTTCAATAAGGTTTGAACAAGACACAAAAAAACTGCCGTCCTTATGGCCAACAGTTAACACACCAAAGCGAAGCTCTTTTTGTACGGTTCCTGCGATAAATTCTTCTTTTTCTGCAGAATAACGAATGACGTTTTGAACCTGTTCTACAAATAATGAAAAAACGCTACGTGCGATTTTTTTATCTGCATTCTCAAGTTCTAGTTTCATGCGAATTGCTTGACCAATCCCACTTAAGACATCTTCTGTCATGTACCCACTGTAACAAAACAGGATACCCTTTTCGGCCAGAAGGTTGCGAAATTCATACATTTCAGGTGCAAGCATATGCTCGTCCTTTCATCAAGGAATAAGCGAAAATAAAGTAACGAATTATGATATTTTTTAATTATTACATTATCACAATAAGAGGAAATCATTAGTTTGATCAACCTTCTTATTTAATTTTTATTATTATATATTTACTTTTGATTGCCTATTTATAAATATATATTATTTTTTTCTATATTTTCACGCAACTAAACGCAATAATCAACCCAAGGGACACGAATAAAAAAACATAGGGCACTCCAATGAGTTTTCTGAGATGGGTTTTTTTCTGTTTTTCAATATTGCTCTCACCTCTCCTCTTTATGAAAGATTCTTTTGGCGCGGCAGAAAAACCGTTAAGAATTTCAATCACTGATAACTACCCTCCCTATACAATCATTGGCCCTGATGGAACCGCCTTTGGCTTACTTGTGGAAATGTGGCGCGCGTGGAGTAAAGCGACAGCTATTCCAGTTGAATTTGTTCCAAGTGGATGGAATGAAACTATTAATGCCGTTAGAAATGGCAAAGTCGATATTCATTCCGGTCTCTATAAAAGTGAACAACGTTCAGAATTTTTAGATTTTTCAGAACCTCTTCATGTTGGCCGAACCTCATTACACTTTAGAAACACCAATAGCACACCGCCTACTTTAGAAGAGATGGCAGGCAAAAGCGTTGCCTCGGTTAAAGGTACTTATCAAAGCCAGTTTTTAAAAGAACAACACCCCCAAATTATATTAAAAGATTTCGATGATAGTTCAGAAACAATAACTGCCTTACTTAAAGGCCATGTTGATGCTGTTATAGGTGAAACAGTCACAATCCAATCCGGTCTCGCAAAAATTGGCCTGCGTGGTGTTTTCAAAGAGGGCAATGAAACCCTTATGAAAAACTATATTTACGCTGGGGTAACAAAAGGAAACAGTGCACTTTTGAAAACGATCAATGACGGTTTTAAAAAAGTGCCTCGTCAAGAGCTGGCTGACATTGAGAACCGCTGGCTAGCCAACCGATCTGATCATTTTTACAGTCTGGAAAGTGTGAAAATAAAGCTTACACCAGCAGAAAAAATTTGGATAGCTGCCAACCCCGTCACCCGCATTGCAGTTTCCACCTTTATCAACCCCGTTGATATCATCGATGCACAAGGCAATTATTCTGGCTTAAATGCCGATTTAATCAAGACCTTGAACATGAGAACGGGTTTAAATTTGGTTCCTGAATTTTTTAGTAAATGGCCAGATCTTGTTCGTGACACTTTAAAGGGAGGTGTTGATGGTGCAATGAGTTTTTCGATTACCCCTGATCGATCCAAAAAACTACATTTCACCTCACCTTATGCTTATGACCCCGTTGTCATCATAACAAAATCAACCTTCAAAGGCCTTTCAAAGTGGGCCGATTTGAAAGGTAAAAAAGTTTCTGTCGTTAAAAATATAGCCTTTATAGATGACGTTAAAAAAGCAGTTGAAGGTGACATTACTTTTGTTGAATCTGAAGAGCAGGGGCTAAGTTTACTTGCCGAAGATAAAGTCGATGCACATGTTTCCACATTGATTTTATACGCCAATGCGCAGAAAGAAAATTTCACACCAAATTTAGAAATTGCCGCCAGCAGAATTGAAGAAGGCGGTACCCTTCGGGTCGCGATAAATAAAGAAAAACCTCAACTTTTTGCAATTGTTAAAAAGGGATTACAGTCTCTCACTCAAGACGAACTAACCGCTTTACGTAACAAATGGCTCGCACCAAAAAACTTACCACATCCAGACGCTGTATTATTAAATAGGGAAGAAACGGCGTGGTTAAAAAAACATCCAATCACTCGTATCGCCGTGTTGAGAGATTGGCAACCTTACGACCAAACCAATAAAGAAGGCCGTCATATAGGTCTCCATGCTGATCTTTTGAGATTGATCAACAAACATCTTGGAACAAATTTTATTCCCCTGCCTTTTGATAAATGGAAAGATGCATATGATAATACTCTTAAAGGCGATACAGATGGCATTTTAGGTTTAAGCTGGACCAAAAAACGAGAAAACCTTTTCTATTTTTCAACACCATACCATTATAAACCAGCAGATCTTGTGATGCGCGCAAGTGTTCCTCCCATTCAAGATTGGGAAGCCTTAGAAAACAAAGAAATAATTGTACGCGCCAAAGCTTCATTTATTGATAAAATTAAAAACGAGCTCCCCAATGCAACCATCATAGAAGCCTCATCTGAAATAGATGCATTACAACGTTTATCTATGGGTGAAGGTGATGTTTATCTGGCATGGGTAAGTGCCGACCAAGCTAAGCTCGCTGAGTTAGATTTAGTCATCACAGCACAAGTTGATGACCGCCAAGGCGAATTTACCCTTGGCGTTCCTAAATCAAAAAGCATTGTCGCCAGCATCGTTCAAAAAGGTTTGAATGCCATAAATCAAGAAGAATGGACCACTTTGAAAACCCGTTGGCTCACTCAACAAGAGGTTGGACAGCTCCTTCTGAGTAATGAAGAAACGCAATGGCTTGAAGAACATCCCTCCATTGATGTCGCCATGATGAATGAATGGCCCCCGATCAGCTATACGGATGATAAAGGCAGACCGAGGGGATTGAACGTTGCGCTCGTCAACACACTTAATAAAAAATTGAACGGTGCTTTAAGGTTACGCCCCGGCCCTTTTAAAGAAAATTTTCAGGCGGTTAAGAATAAAGAAATTCCTGTTCTTTTGGACATCACCCCGATGGAAAGCCGTAAAGATAGTTTTAATTTTACGCAAAATTATCTCACAATTCCTCATGTCTATGTTGCACGCCGCAATGATAATTTCATAAATAATGAAGCTGATTTAACCGATAAAACCCTCGCTTTAGAACGTGGGTTTGGTAACGTAAATTGGTTTAAAGAAAATCATCCAACAATAAAAATCAAAGAATATGACAGCACAAGTGCTGCATTAGACGCTGTTTCTAGGAATGAAGCAGATGTTTATGCGGGCAATAGAGCTGTAGCGCTTTATATTATCGAACGAGAACTCATTCATAATTTAAAACTCCATGGTCGCGTGGGTATAAAACCAGTCCAACTTGCAATGGGATCACGAAAAGATTGGCCTATTCTTAGCCGTATCTTAGATAAAGCAATTTCCAGCTTATCGGATGAAGAACGCAGAAAAATTTTTCAAGCCTCACTACCAACGCGCCTTCCTACAGATGATTTAAGAATTGCTCTCTCTGAGCAAGAATATGATTGGATCCGTAATCATAAAAAAATTAGAGTGATGGCTGGCAGTTGGGCACCTTTTCATTTCATTGAAAATGGGCAAGCCAAAGGTATGGCTTTGGACTATGTGACATGGGTATTGAATAAAGTGGGTATTGAACCCGAATTCATACCTCTAAAATGGCAAGATGCTTTAAATACCATCGAAAAATTTGAAAAAATTGATCTTCTTCCCACCATTGCTCACAGCAAAGAACGTGAAAAAAGTGTCTTATTTAGTGATCAGTATTTATCTTACCCTCGGGTAATATTCTCGCGAAAAAATTCAGGCTTTCAATCTCTTAATGATCTATCTCAAAAAACGATTGCTGTTGAGAAGAACTTTATAACCCATAAATTACTTGAAAACGATTTTCCTGAAATCAATTTACTGATTGTTGATACCTCAAAAGAAGCCTTAGAAGCCGTATCATTCGGTCTTGCGGATGCCTATGTATCAAACCTTGCTGTCGGTGGTTATATCATCGAAAAATCAGGATTGTCTAATGTCGAAGTCACAGGCCAAACAATTTACCAGCAAGACATACAATCAATGGGCGTGCGCAAGGATTGGCCCGAATTGGTCTCCATCATAAACAAAGTTTTGGCCGTTATGCCCGCGCATGAAAAGCGTAAAATTCGCCAAAAATGGCTCGGCCAAGTTGCTGTAGAAAAAGCCCATGTCAAAAAAATTACGTTAACACAGAAAGAACAAGAATGGGTACGCGCACACCCGCGTATTCGTGTCCATAATGAAAAAGGGTGGGCGCCTTTTAATTTCTATGAAGACGGGCTGGCAAAAGGTTTTTCCATTGATTACATGAAGCTTATTGCAGATAAAATCGGCATCAACATTGAATTTGTTACAGGCCCAACATGGAATGGTTTTTTACATAACATTAAGAACAAAACGCTTGATGTAATGTTGAATATTGTAAAAACAGTTGAGCGTGAAAAATATATTCTCTTCACGGATTCTTACGTGAATAACCCCCCTATGGTGGTGACGCGAAATACCTCTGACATTAAAACATTTAAAGATTTAAATGGTCATTCCGTCTGTGTCCCTGAAGGTTTCTTTTATCAAGAAATTTTAGATAAAAATTATCCGGATATTTCCCTTGTCCTATCTCAAGATCAAGGACAGTGTTTGAAAATTGTATCCGCAGGCCGCGCTGACGCGACAATCGGCGGCCTTGCAATTCAAGATCATTTGATCAAAAAGCTATTTCTAACCAATTTAAAAGTAGCCGCTGGTGTAAATGACCCTGCATTCTCTAACGAACTGCGGATTGGTATCCGCAATGACTGGCCTATACTTCAACAGCTTATTCAAAAGGCAATCAAGAATACCTCAGAAGAAGAAATTAGTCCCATCAGAGATCGTTGGATTTCAAATCAAACCAATCCAACATTTAATGAAACCAAAGATACTCGTGATTTCACCCTGATTTTAATAACAGGGGCAACTGCAATCGGGTTCATTGTTTTACTAATCATCGTAAGGGCATTGATTTCACGCTTGTCTAAAAGGGATATCTCAAAAGCTTACGAGTCACGCGAAGTTAAAGGTACAGGTATCGTTTTTGTAGGCATATTCTTATCCATTATTATTTTGGCTGCTTGGTTCAGTGCCATTGAAACGGAAAAAGAAACCCGTCAATCAATTGGCGCGCAATTAAAAACAGTTTTGAACACAACTCATGAAGCCGTACGCATCTGGTTAAAAGCAGAAACCCGTTACATTGACCGGATGGCCAATGATCCTGAGCTATTATTATATGTTAAAGATCTTTTAAAAATTAATCGCACAGCAATCCATTTAAAACAAAGTGTTCCTCTCAACAACATAAGAAAATGGTTCAATAGCCATTCAAAAGGGCGTGAAACACAAGGTTTCTTTATCATTTCGCCTGACAATATAAGCATAGGTTCAGGCCGAGATAAGAACCTCGGTACAAAAAATCTCATCAGCAAAGCGCGCGGTGAACGCTTGGCGCTTGCCTTTAAGGGCCAGACACAATTTATTCCACCAATTGCTTCTGATGTTGAAATCAAAAGTTCGCTCGGCGCCGGCAAAATACAAGAACCAACGATGTTTTTTGCGGCCCCTATTTTTGATGAAAATAAAAATGTCATAGCCGTTTTAACGCTCAGATATGACCCTTCAGAAGATTTCACCAGAATTGCACAGCTCGGACAAATTGGTGACACTGGCGAAACTTATATTTTTGATAAGAAGGCAACCCTCATTACCGAAAATCGTTTTGATGCAAACCTTCAAAAACTCGGATTACTTGATGAAGGCATCAATGCGATTTTGAATCTTCGCATAACTAATCCAGGTGTGGATCTTACTACCGAAGAAAAACCACCACAAAAAACAGAAGAATATCCTTTAACCCATATGGCTGCAAAAGCCATTAAAGCTAATAATGGAAACAACCTGGAAGGCTACCGTGATTATCGTGGCGTCATCGTTCTTGGTGCTTGGGTTTGGGATGAAAAATTTGAAATTGGTTTGGCAACTGAAATTAATAATGAGGAAGCCTTATCCACATTCAAATCACTTCGCCTCACAATGGCTATTGTTTTGGGATTAACCGTACTGGTTGCTCTATTGTTAACAGGTCTGTCTGTATGGATTGGTCAAAGTGCCAACCGTTCTCTTCGAAAGGCTCGCGACACATTAGAACTGGAAGTCGAAGATCGTACCAGAGAATTAAATTTTCAAAAATTTGCTTTGGATAAACATGCCATTGTCAGTGCAACTGATGCTCAAGGTAACATCACTTACGTGAATGATCGCTTTGCTGAGATTACCGGATATTCTCGTGAAGAAATGATCGGACAAAACCATCGTTTCTTAAAA
>Ga0105358_10001498_pt1 | contig 12464 bp, 11 predicted proteins | sample GOMGulsemesocosm_5_FD_83509 | JGI IMG/M metagenome (GOLD analysis project Ga0105358, IMG submission 83509) | Methane-oxidizing microbial communities from mesocosms in the Gulf of Mexico - GOM15C Gulf of Mexico | ecosystem: Environmental > Aquatic > Marine > Cold seeps | place: Gulf of Mexico...
ACTCGGTGATCTTCAATGCTTTCAATATCTTGAAATAATGACATGGTAAATAACTTTTGTTGATTTTTGATACTGATCTGATCATCGTGTATCAATAAAGTTCAAAATTTATCGATTATACCGTGTTATTTTCCATGAATGCACGATCCCGCCCTGCCCTTAACTCCCTAAAAAGTAACTTTATTACTGTGTTACTCTAAAAACTACAGTACAATTTGCGCAGTTGAATTATATGTTATTTTGCTATTAATGCTCCTCAAAATGAAAGGACTTTGATTAATGTGTATGAAATAATTCTCACTCAGCTTTTATCAAAAACTTGATTTTACGGAGTTAAACCAAGTTATGATTATAATCTAATAAAGTTAGGACAAGCACTTACTGAGCTTTGATTGTTATTTGTTAATGTTAAAACCCGTATTATAAACATTTAATCCTTATATTTATTAATGTTAGTATAATTTAAAGGTTGTAAGTTCCTCTTTAATTTTATTATCAATACAAAAGGTATTTTAAAATAATTATGTCATCTATTTTGTCATTGATTGGTCGCGAGAAAAAACTATTTTCTACAGATGTATTTAATAGCGAAATTCAATTGAAAAGCATTGTGTCTAACGCTACGTTTCTAGTTTTAGGTGGCGCTGGCTCTATTGGGCAAGCTGTAACAAAAGAAATTTTTAAACGTAGCCCTAAAAAACTTCATGTTGTTGATATTAATGAAAACAATATGGTTGAATTGGTGCGTGATATACGTAGTTCATTTGGTTATATTGAAGGTGATTTTCAAACATTTGCATTAGATATTGGCGCTATTGAGTACGATGCTTTTATAAAGGCTGATGGTGAATACGATTATGTATTGAATTTATCAGCTTTGAAGCATGTAAGAAGTGAAAAAGACCCTTTTACTTTAATGCGCATGATTGACGTTAATATTTTTAACACAGAAAAAACCATGAAACAAGCTGTAGAAAAAGGCAGTAAAAAGTACTTTTGTGTCTCAACAGACAAAGCTGCTAACCCAGTTAATATGATGGGCGCGTCAAAGCGTATTATGGAAATGTTTTTAATGCGTCGTAGTGCTGATATTGCCATATCAACAGCTCGTTTTGCCAATGTCGCCTTTTCAGATGGTTCTTTACTGCATAGCTTTAATCAGCGTATTCAAAAGCGACAGCCTATAGTTGCACCTCGTGATATCAAACGTTATTTCGTTACCCCGCAAGAGTCAGGTGAACTTTGCCTGATGTCTTGTATCTTTGGTGAAAATAGAGATATATTTTTTCCAAAACTAAGTGAAGCTCTTCATTTAATAACTTTTGCAGATATTGCGGTTAAGTATTTAGAACAATTAGGTTATGAACCACATTTATGTGAATCTGAAGATGAAGCAAGGTTACTAGCAAAAACATTACCAGAGCAAGATAAATGGCCATGCCTTTTCACGGATAGTGATACTACAGGAGAGAAAGACTTTGAAGAATTTTTTACTGATAATGAAACACTTGATATGGAGAGATTTAATAATCTAGGAGTTATTAAAAATAAAGCATTATTTGATCCTGAATTAGTGACAGAGTTCGAGAAAACAATAACTCGCTTAAAACAAGCACAAGTTTGGAGTAAAGATGAAATTGTTTCTCTTTTCTTTAAAATGATCCCTGAATTTTCTCACAAAGATACCGGTAAGTATCTTGATAGCAAGATGTAAGAGAAACATGATGCATAATAAATTAGTTAACTTTATTCAAGATATCTATCAGACTAAAGAGTTTATCCCTCTTCATGCACCAACCTTTTCTGGCAACGAAAAAGAATACGTAAACAATACGCTTGATAGCACCTTTGTTTCTAGCGTTGGTAAATATGTTGATCAGTTCGAGCAACAAATAGAAGAATTTACAGGTACTGCTAAAGCGATTGCAACAGTTAATGGCACAGCTGCACTACATACTGCATTATACATGGCAGGGGTAAAGTCGGGTGACCTTGTTATAACTCAGGCATTAACATTTGTTGCTACATGTAATGCGCTTTATCATATGGGGGCTGAACCTGTATTCGTTGATGTTTCTAAAATAAGTTTAGGCTTATGCCCAAGGGCATTAGACACTTATCTTGAAGATAATGCACGCATTAATACTGACGGTTTATGTGAAGATAAAAGTACAGGGCAAGTATATCGCGCTATAGTGCCAATGCATACTTTCGGACACCCTGTAGAGCTAGATGAGTTAATCGCAGTATGTCAAAAATGGAATATTGCCTTAGTGGAAGATGCAGCAGAAAGCTTGGGATCTGTTTATAAAGGTAAACATACTGGAACCTTTGGTGACTTCTCTGCAATTAGTTTTAATGGTAATAAAGTTATTACCACTGGTGGCGGCGGAATGGTGTTATGCAAAAACCTTGAAGAAGGAATGCATACCAAGCATATTACTACAACGGCCAAGGTTCCTCATCCCTATGAATTTTTTCATGATGAAGCAGGGTTTAATTATAGGTTACCTAACTTAAATGCTGCATTAGGTTGTGCGCAAATGGAAGTATTACCTAATTACTTAAAACAAAAAAGAGTATTAGCTCAACATTACCATGAATTCTTTTCTAACTCAGAGTATCAATTTGTTGTAGAGCCTGAATATGCTCAATCAAATTATTGGTTAAACGCCATTGTTTGCCCTGACAGTGAAAAGAGAGAAACATTTATCAAAGAAACGAATGCACAAGGTGTGATGACCAGACCTATTTGGAAACTGATGCATAGGTTACCAATGTTTAAAAATGCCAAACATGGAGATTTATCTGTTTCTATTTGGGCTGAGTCATCTTTGGTTAATATTCCTAGTTCAGCTGTAATTATTACATAAAGAAGTATATAAAATATGAAATCAATAGGCATTGTTACAGGTACGCGAGCTGAATATGGCTTGTTATCAAGAACAATAGAGTTATTACAAAATAATGAAAGATTTGATACTCGAATTTTTGTTTGCGGCGCTCACCTTTCTCCTGAACATGGATATACTATTTCTGAATTAGAATCTAACAATGTTAAAAATATAATACCCGTTGAAATGTTAATGTCATCAGCCACCAGAGTTGGTATTGCTAAATCAGTGGGTCTTGCCACAATGAGTTTTGCTGATGCTTTTTCAAGAGAAAATCTTGATGCTATTATGGTGCTTGGTGATCGTTATGAAATATTAGCGGCTGCACAAGCGGCTATGTTTTTAGATATTCCGTTAATTCATATACATGGTGGAGAAGTAACAGAAGGTGCTTTTGATGATGCTATTAGGCATTCTGTAACTAAAATGGCCAACATTCATTTCCCCGCAGCTGAAGGGTTTGCAAAACGTATTTGCCAATTAGGTGAGAATCCTAACAGTGTCTTTGTTGTTGGTGCTCCAGGCATTGACAATATTCTTAATACTACTCGAATGGAAAAAGTTGAATTAGAAGCAAATCTCGGTTTTAAGTTGGATAAGCCATTAGCACTCGTTACTTATCACCCTGTTACGAAAACTAAAAACTCAAATGAAAATGATATAACCCCTTTAGTTAATGTGATTAAAAATAATCCTCAATTAAACTACGTCATCACTTTTCCTAATGCTGATGGTGGTGGTAAAGTTATTATTGATAAATGGCAGGCTATAGCGCATTTAGATAATGTTCATTTAATTCCTTCTCTAGGTTTTATCAGATATTTGTCGTTAATGGAGCATGTAGATTGTATTGTTGGAAACTCTTCAAGTGGTATTATAGAAGCACCAAGCTTTTATGTTGGAACTGTTAATATAGGTAGTAGACAGCAAGGGAGGCCAAGAGCAAATTCAATTATTGATGTAGAAATGAATGAAAGTGCAATTAGTTTAGCTCTCAATAAATGTTGCCTTCCTCACTTTAAAGAATGTTTAGATAATATAGAAAATCCGTACGGAATGGGCGGAACGGCTAAAATCATTGTTGAACTATTATCAAAATTAAACTTTGATGATTTCAAAATAAAAACATTTACGGATTACCATGTTGATGAATAATAATCGAACTTTGATCATTGCAGAAGCTGGCGTTAACCATAATGGAGATGAAAAACTAGCTTTTGAATTGGTTGGTGCGGCTAAAAAAGCTGGTGCTGACATTGTGAAATTCCAAACTTTTAAAGCAAAAAAATTAGTCACATCATCGGCTAAACAAGCTGAATATCAAGTTAGAAATACAGGTAAACAAGAGTCTCAACTTGAAATGTTGAGCCGTTTAGAAATGAGTTATGATGCTCACCATAAACTTCTACATTATTGTGAAAAATTGAGTATAGAATTTTTATCTACAGCATTTGACTCAGAAAGCTTAAAGTTTTTAGTTGATGACTTGGGGCTTAGACGTTTAAAAATACCATCAGGGGACTTAACTAATGCACCTTTGGTGCTTGAACATGCGAGAACAGGATGTGATTTGATTGTATCAACAGGCATGGCAACTTTGTCAGAGGTTGAGATGGCTTTAGGTGTTATTGCTTTTGGTTATATTACCGATGAAAGTAAGCAACCAAGTTTGGATGCATTCTATGAGGCTTATTATTCTATTGAGGGTCAGAAAGCATTAAAAGAAAAAGTTACCATATTACACTGCACTACAGAATATCCAGCACCAATGGAAGATATAAACCTTAAAGCAATGGATACTTTAGCAAATGCATTCAACTTACCTATTGGTTATTCAGATCATAGCCAAGGCATAACTATACCTATTGCTGCTGTTGCTCGTGGTGCTAAAATAATTGAAAAGCATTTTACACTTGATAATAATATGGAAGGTCCTGATCATAAAGCATCGTTAGAGCCTAATGAACTAACTGAAATGGTCAGTTCAATACGTAAAATTGAGTTAGCATTAGGTGATGGTATAAAAGGACCTCGTCCATCAGAAATAAAAAATAAAGCGATAGCCAGAAAGAGCTTAGTAGCTTCTCAAAATATTCAATGTGATGAAAAATTTAATGATGTAAATGTAGAAATAAAACGCCCAGGCAATGGTTTATCTCCTTACCTCTATTGGCAATTATTAGAAAAAACAGCCAAAAAAGAATTTCAAGAAGGTGAACTGTTAAGTGAATAAACCTTTATTGATAATAGCTAGTGGCGGACATGCCGCGGTGCTTGTTGATATATTACGTCAACAAAACCGAGAAATACTCGGTGTGGTAAGCCTTGAAAAACCACATAACCGTAAGGTTTTTGAAAATATTCCACACTACAGCAGTGATAATGATGTTTTGAAATTTGATAAAAAAGAAATAAAACTTGTTAATGGCATTGGTTCATTACCTAAACAAAATTTAAGAACTAAAATTTATCAAAATTTCATAACACTTGGTTATGAATTTGAAACAGTTGTTGCTAGCAATGCGATAGTATCAACCTATGCGAAATTAAAAGAAGGCTCACAAGTAATGGCTGGTGCTGTTATTCAGTCAGAGGCTATTATTGGTGCCAATAGTATTATTAATACAGGCGCAGTTATAGACCATGACTGTAATATTGGTCAGAATAATCATATTGCATCAGGAGTTACTTTGAGTGGTCAAGTTCATACGGAAGAAAATGTGCATATAGGAACAGGTGCTTCAGTTATACATTCAATTACTATTGGAAAAAATAGTGTTATTGGGGCTGGTGCTACCATTACTGAAAATGTAGCAGAGAATGTTATTTGTTTTCCTGCTCGTATTACAAAAAAGGCTATAAAATAACATGAACCATAATTGGAAAAATATATTGGTTTCGCCTTCTGCAAGTATTCAGAGCGTTTTAAAAGTTATTAATAAGGCGGCTTTACAACTTGCATTGGTTGTAGATGATGAAAATAATTTATTAGGAACGGTAACTGATGGTGATATTCGTAGAGCATTGATTCAAGGTAAGCCATTAACCATTTCTATTTCTGAAATAATGTTTACTTCACCCACAACTATAAAGGTGGGAACACCAAGAAAGAAGGTTTTGGAGCTTTTAAAAGCAAAAAAATTATTATCTGTACCTATTATTGAAAATAATAAAGTTGTTGGTTTAGAAAGGCTTAATCAAACTTTAAATAAAACAGAATATGAAAACCCTGTATTTTTAATGGCTGGTGGGTTCGGCACTAGGCTAAGCCCTTTAACAAATAACTGTCCTAAACCATTATTAAAAGTTGGTGATAAGCCAATTTTAGAAACCGTTTTATTAAGTTTTATTAAAGCGGGTTTTAAACGCTTTTATATTTCTACTCACTACCTCCCCGAAATGATAAAAAATCATTTCGATAGTGGTAAAAAGTGGGGAGTTAGCATCGAATATACTCACGAAAGTGAACCGTTGGGTACTGGTGGTGCTTTAGGGCTTTTACCTGATGACTTACCTAATTTACCTATTATTGTCATGAATGGCGATGTACTAACTAAAGTTAATTTTGAGGCTCTACTAGCCTTCCATAATGATAATAATGCCAATGCCACTATGTGTGTGCGAGAGTATGAATACCAAGTACCTTTTGGTGTAATAGAAAGTGAAGGGCATGTTATAAAAAGTATGGTTGAGAAACCGATACAATTTTTTCATGTAAATGCAGGTATATACGTGGTGAGTAAGGAAATAGTTGATAGCGTAAAAGAAAATGAAATTGTAGATATGCCAACTCTGCTTGAAAGGTTTATTGATAAACAAGTTTTAAAATACTCATTTTATGAATATTGGCTAGATATTGGCAGAATTTCGGATTTTGAACGTGCTCAACAAGATTTTTATACTTTGGATTTATAAATAGTGATAAATAATAAAAAAGTATTGGCTATAGTTCCTGCAAGGTCTGGAAGTAAAGGTCTTAAAAATAAAAATATATTACAAATGGAAGGTAAACCATTATTGGGATGGCCGATAAGTGCGGCTCTAAAAAGTAAGTATGTTGACGAGGTTGTTTTATCTACTGATAGTGAAGAGTATAAAAAAATAGGGGTGGAGCAAGGAGCAAATGTACCATTTATCCGACCCTCCGATCTTGCAGGTGATAAAGTTGCATCCATAGATGTGATTTTACATTGTATTGAGTGGTTTGAAACCCAATCTGAATTTTTTGATATTTTAGTATTGCTGGAAGCGACCTCTCCTATGACCGAAGCGCTTGATATAGATAATGCGCTAGAAACTTTAGTGTACTCTTCAGAGAACACTTCAATTGTTGGTGTATCAAAAGCAGAATGCAATCACCCTATTTTTGCTTATAAAAAAGATGAAAGCTCTTTACTAATGCCATTTGTTAATCAATCTGGTCAAGCAATTAGACGTCAGAAATTAGAGGATGCTTTTTATTTAGATGGTTCTCTTTATATTTCTAATATTGATGCTTTGAAAAAGAAAAAAACTTTTTATACTGAAAGTACTATGGGTTTTGAGTTTCCCAAATGGAAAGCATTTGAAATCGATGATGAAATTGATTTTGAAGTTGTAGAATTATTAATGAAAAAGTATTCCAATGACAGATTATAAAAGTAGACTATTAAAAGCTATCCCTGGTGGTGCTCATACTTATTCGCGTGGTTATGATCAGTATCCTAAAAATGCACCGGAAATTATGCTAAAAGGAAAGGGGGCATATACTTACGATGATAAAGACAAAAAGTACTTAGATTATGGCATGGCGTTACGAGCTGTTAATTTAGGTTATGCTGACGATAAAGTTGATCTTGCTGCTTTCGAGCAAATAAGAAACGGTAACAACTTAACTAGGGCATCTATTATTGAATTAGAAGCTGCAGAACTTTTAATAGACTTGATTGATTCCGTAGATATGGTCAAATTTACAAAAAACGGCTCTACAGCAGTATCTGCAGCTGTTAAACTTTCTAGAGCGTATACCAATAGAACATTAGTCGCTAGATGTTCAGATCATCCTTTTTTCTCATATGATGACTGGTTTATTTCGTCTACACCAATAAAAAAAGGTATACCAGAGAATGTACATAATCAAACTAAACAGTTTAAATATAATGATATTGAATCACTAAAGCTATTAATTAAAGAGTTCCCAAATGAGATTTCTTGTGTGATTTTAGAGCCTAGCAGTATTGAACACCCTGCAGTATCTAAAACACATGAAAATGAAACTTATCTTCATGACGTGCAACGACTCTGTAATAAACACGACATTGTTTTTATTCTAGATGAAATGATCACAGGCTTTCGATGGGACCTTAAAGGTGCTCAACACTATTATAACATTCAAGCCGACCTTTGTACTTTCGGTAAAGCTATGGCTAATGGCTTTTCTGTTGCTGCAGTTGCAGGGAAACGCGACATAATGGAGTTAGGCTCTATTGAATTTGAAGGTCGTGAGCGGTTATTTCTTCTGTCTACGACTCACGGAGCAGAAATGTGTGGTTTAGGTGCATTTGTGAAGACTGTAGAAGTACTTAAACAAGAAAATGTAATTGAACACTTATGGTTATTTGGGCGAGAGCTAATTGATCTGATGAATAGAAAAGCTAAAGAAGCAGGACTCGAAAAATACTTTGTTGCCGGTGGTGTCGAATGTTCTCCTTGGTATGCAACATATGATTCAGGTGAAAAAAATTCGTTGGCATTCAGGACTTTGTTTTCTCAAGAAATGATTAAAAATGGAGTGTTAATGCCATGGATAGCGCTAACAAAAGCCCATGGTGAAAAAGAGTTAAAATTGACAGCTACAGCACTTGAGAATACCTTTGCAGTTTATAAAGAAGCAATCGATTCGGGAACAACAGACGGATTTTTAGAAGGTGACTCTATTCGTCCTGTATTTAGAAGTCATAATTAATGAAAATTGCGTTAGTTACGGTGGGCGTTAACCGTACAGGATTTGATGGTAATGGTATATCATATGACCAGAGTAGTCTGATTTGTGATCCATTAGGTGAAATAGTTACCCCTATTTATTCTGAAAAGGAATCTGCGATTTACGATATTAATTTACAATATGTACATGAAATCAGGTCATAATTCTCTTTCGTGAACGATTTCCGTACTGAATTATATTCAAAATATTAGAAGACAATTTATTTTATGGATTCAATAAAAAAAACCATCATCATTATAGGCGGTGCTGGCTTGCTTGGTACCGAGTTTGCCAAAACACTCTCTGAAAAAAGAGATAATATTGTCGTTGCAGATTTCAATATTGAAGCTGCGACAGCTGTGTGCGATAGCTTAGTTTCTGCAGGTGTTGAACAAAGCCATTTGATGGCAACTACGGTAAACATTGTTGATAAAGATTCTATTCTTACCCTTATCAACACAGTACAACAATGCTTTGGTTCTATTGAGGGCGTTGTTAATACCGCTTACCCTCGCAATGTAAACTACGGCAGGAAATTCGAACAGGTAGAATTTGCTGATTTTTGTGAAAATACCAGCCTAAATTTGGGTGGCTACTTTCTAGTTGCACAACAATTTGCAGAGTACTTCTCTAAAAATAATGGTGGAGATATCATTAATATTTCATCAATTTATGGTGTTATAACGCCTAAATTTGAAGTCTATAATAATACATCAATGACAATGCCTGTCGAATATGCCGTGATAAAATCAGGGCTAATTCATTTAGGGAAATATATTGCAAAATATTATCGTGGTAAAAAAGTTAGAATCAATACCATAAGCCCTGGTGGCATATTTGATAATCAAAATGAAGCTTTTGTTTCTCAATATAATGAAAACTGTAATAGTGTTGGAATGTTGTCACCGAAAGACATCGCCAATGTAGTTCAATTTATTTTTTCTAATACTTCTCACGGCATCTCAGGTCAAAATATTATCGTAGATGATGGGTTTTCATTATGATTAAAGGTTTTATTAATAAAAGAAAGTTTGACCTTAAGAGTGATAGATTAGGTCCTGATTGTCCTTTTACACATTGGCGTTTATATTTCAAGAATACAATGCAAGTACTTTGCAAACAGAAATTCAAACACTTTCCAGATAGTGCCGAATTTAGAGCGGGAGCCTATGCCATTGCCTGCTCAAAAGTATCTATTGGTGAAAACGTCATTATACGCCCTAATACTATGATCTTTGCTGACCCTAGAAAAGGAAGTGACGGTAGCGTTATCATTGAAGATAATGTTATGCTTGGCTCTGGAGTACATATTTATACGGGCAATCACAGATTTGATTTACCTAATGTCAACTTGATTTTCCAAGGGCATAGTCCAGCTAAATCAGTCATTTTGAAAGAAGGTTGTTGGCTTGGAGCTAATGTTATTATATTATCAGGTGTTATTATAGGAAAAAACTCTGTAGTTGGTGCTGGTAGTGTTGTTACTAAGAATGTACCTGATAGGGTAGTTGTTGCAGGGAATCCAGCCAAGATATTAAAGCACCTAGAATGACAGACAGATAGTTTTATACGCCGGAAAAATCGCCAAATACAAGGTATTTATTTCATTAACTAGTTGTTCTAATTATTAAATAAATAACGCGGTAGTTGGTGATTTTAACAAGTATAAATGATCTGGGTTAATTGATAATGCAGACCATTAGTGCCAAGTTATGACAGACCACTTAACTCTAGAGCTTAGATGGTTTATCGTAACTTTGAAGTAATTCATTGAATATAAATTCAAAATGACTTTTCATTTCTTCTAAAACATCCCTAATAAATGACATTCTCATATTTTCATCTGTATAAGCCGCACAACATGACATTATTGTCGCCTGAAAATAAATCATTGACCCTTTCAAAAATCTGAAATATAACATAGTATTAGCTCTTGAAGACAACAAATAAACATAGTCATTTTGCTTACTAAAAACATCAGAAAGCTCTTTACGTGAGTTAATAGGTTCATCAAGAAATGCTTTAAATTCATCAATTACTATTCTAAATTTTGGAAAAAACTCTTTATCTAAAAAATTATGCACATAAGCTTTATCCTTTGATGAGTGTTCAAATGAGTTGTCTAATAACTTTTTAAACTCTCTGCTAAGCTCATGATGATGCTCTTCTATTTTTAATTCATCAAATTTTAAAGGGGTAGCACCTACAATTTTTGCTCCATCAGAGCAGTTATATATATTTACATCAGGGAAGTCTTTGATAGCAAATTCCATTACACCTTTCGATGAATCAAGTATGTTAATGGTAGAAACTTCTTCTCTAAAATTTCCTTCCGTTGTTTTTGAGGGTTTAAAAAAATCATTTATTCTCTCTTTTTCATCCCATTCACCTTTATAATACATACTACTCTTTGAGTGATGCTGCTTTTCGTCAACAAAACCTAAATCAACACCTAACAAATTAATATTTTCAAAGCCTAAATGTAACATCGCCATTAATCCTGCATTTGAAACCGTAGGATTACAATACTTTACCACTTGAAAGTTTTTATTCGAAGATAAAAAACAAGTTAAATCTGTTCCTGCATCATTAACTTTAAGCATGGTATACGCCTGAGAAAATCTATTCAGCAAACCTGAGTAGACGGTATTTAAAGCAACAATAGGGATAGTCTTTAATATATTATGTTCTTCTGCCGTAAATAGCTCATAATGATTATCAAGCGCTGCCGTACGTTCCATTTCCACTTGTAAGTTTGGAACAATGCCATTATTCAATAAACTTTTTAATGCTGTACCACAACTAACTATCAATACCTTACCCTGTCTAGACTTCAACAATTTGATATCATTATCTAAAGAAGGACCATTGCCGACAATAACTACAGACAAATCCTTTATCACATTGTTCCTGTTATCATTTTCCGTAAGAATAGGAAAGCTGTTCTCCGTATTTTCTAGCGTATGAATTAAACTAATAATTTCATCTTCAAAAAAACCCCAGCCAGCACTTAAACGGTGCACAATATCATGCATTAACTTAAAGGTATTAAAATTTTCATCACTAAAATAATGTCTATAAACAAACATTCTACTTACAAGATAAAAACCATTTTTCTTTAATAAAGAATTCATTTGATTTACAAAAGTAAACTCATTAGCACCAACGCTTATAGTAAATGACCCACCTAAGGATTTACATTTATCTATTAAGGGTTTGAAGTCAATGCAATGCATTGCAGCAAAAAAAACATCAGGTGAAGGTTCATGTAAGAAAAAAACTTTGATGTTTTTTCGGTTAAACAACTCTTCTATTTGATAACCTAGCCCACAGCCTATCATTGAGAAAAAATCTAACTGAGGCTCATTGAAAGGTGTTTCTATCTGTAAATTAGAAATATGCTCAGTGTCACGTTTTTTTCTATCGACAAACTTCTTTAATACTTTTTCATGCTCAAAAATTTTATTATCTGTAAAGGCTAAACCATATGAAAAACATTTAGGATCTATTGCATAGGCATCAAGTTGTTCAATAGCTAACTTTTTTGGATCTCCATCATATACCAATTGACCATTATCAACTAAGTTAACATTATTGTTGTCATCAAT
>Ga0105358_10001499_pt1 | contig 12463 bp, 7 predicted proteins | sample GOMGulsemesocosm_5_FD_83509 | JGI IMG/M metagenome (GOLD analysis project Ga0105358, IMG submission 83509) | Methane-oxidizing microbial communities from mesocosms in the Gulf of Mexico - GOM15C Gulf of Mexico | ecosystem: Environmental > Aquatic > Marine > Cold seeps | place: Gulf of Mexico...
ACTCTCTGCCTCACCGCGCCAAATTGCCGAGAAAGCTTCTTGGAATTGCTCGCGCACAACACTAAACTCTGCTTCCACGGGTAAGCTATAGTGCAGATGGAAATCATGCAGGTAAATGGCCTGCCCATTGGCTCGGTCTATTCGGTACGGGTGCTCCATGATCACCCGAAAACCCATCCGCTCTAGAACCGGGATGGCATCAGAAAGCTCAAGCAACTCGTCCAAATGGAAAACTTTAAAACGCACATCGTTTTTACTCGAGCCAATTGGCTGGTAAAAGCTCATGGCAATTTCAGACGCGTCTTTTAGCGTATCTAAGGTTGCGATGTCGTGAACGGCTGTACGAGCATCGTAAGCAGCTTGGTAAGCTGGTGAAAAGGCTTGTTCAAAATCTTCATACAGCTTGTGGCCAACGCCCTCGCCGTTTGCATCATTGAGCGAACGCAGCAAATGGTCGTCCCATGAGCGCGCCAGTTCGGCCACCCGCTCTTGCAAGCTGTGCTTATCAAAATCCAATCTTTTGCTCGGGTCTACTTTAAATACCATATGCACGCGAGCCAAAATAGATTCACTAAAATGTGTAGTGAATTCGTACTCAATAGCGCCTACTGCGCTGGCAATAACTTCTTGTATGGCATGACGAACACGTGTGCTAAACATGTCGCGGGGTACATAAACCAAGCAACTGACAAACTTCCCATAAGCATCTTGACGCATGAACAATCGCACCATGCGACGCTCGTTGATGTGCGCAACGCCGATTACGGTTTCAGCTAAATCCTGCGGGCTACTCTGGAAAAGTTCATCGCGCGGCAATGCATCAACCACCAGGTTAAACATGCGAAAGCTATGGCTGCCAGGCACAAAGTCAGAATTGGAAACTATTTGCGCCATTTTTTGGCGTATTAATGGAATCTTGTTTGGGCTTTGGGAGTACACTTCTGAGGTAAATAGACCGATGAAGCGAGCCTCACCGCAAGCATTACCCTGTTCATCAAAGCGTTTAACAACGACGTAGTCGGAGTAAGCATTACGATGAATCTTGGAGCGCATTGCTGATTTGGAAAACGAAATAAGTTGGTCGCTGACATAGAACTCTTGCATGCCCGGGTTGAACTGTGACCAGTTAAGACTGGTATTTTCTTTACCGTGGCGACGAAACAGGCCGAGTCGACAGTCCTTTTTCTCATGAAGAACCTTGTTTTCGCCCTCACCGGTGAACTCGTACTCAGAATACCCCAAGAACGTGAAATGATTGCTGAGCCAGTCGAGGAATTCATTCCCCTCCGCCAAAATAGCTTGGTCAAAATCGTCGCCAGCCTGATTCAGTTGAGCTGCTGTTTTGGATAGCTGGGCTGTTAGTGGGCTGTAATCAACCACGACAGATTCGACATCGCCCAATATATCGATCAGATTTGCCTTCATCTCATTGAGGCTATCGATGTCTATTAAGCGGTTTATTTCTAGATAAACCAATGCTTCTTGATGGCTTTTATCTTCGTTGTTGTTGGCTGCATCGAAATTGCTAAGGCTGCCATCGCTGTTTCTACCGATGTTGGCGATGGTGCTTTTAACTGAATGAATCGCTATATTTTTACGATTCATTTCCATGCGAATAGAATCGACTAGGAAAGGCATATCTTTCTGCAATACGACAACAATGGTATGGGGGCTGAGCCAGCCATCTTCTTCAAGTGTAGGGTTGTAAACTCTGACCTTAGGGCTGCCAACCTCCTTTTGTTGAAGGTAGTGCCAATTGGAATAACACGCGCCATAAACATCGGATATTTTACGCCCATTCAGTTCAAGCACGGGGTACTGATCGTAAAACAGATCCACAAATTTACTTAAACCCTCAGCCTCAGCACCTTTTGTATTTTTGTTGATGACTTGCTGAATCTGTTCGATAAAGCTCGCTTTATCGTGAATGGCCAATACGCTCATATCCGTGTCCATCGTCGCTGTTAGAAAAAGGGCCTAGCCCTATTATTGTTAGAAGTCAGAGGGCAATGCTGCCCTAGTGGTGCGCAATTTTATCGTTAATATTTACGACTATCTTTATTGCGCAGGATACGCTCTTTGAGACCAAATATTCTATCGAAATCAGGCGCTCGAGCAGCGATTTTATGTAAATTAATTGTAAATACAGAACATATCCTCTAATAAAGGTGCTTTCACTAATGAATATGTACTAAGTTGTGATTAATAATTTACATTAAGCATAGTTCAGTCAGAATTATTTTCGGTATTTTATTGGTTTTCTGTAAATTTTATTATCTGATACAAGCCCTTAGGGAACTAAGTTCATGGAAACTATGTCTACTGGCACGTCAAAGTTTATTGACGCCCATACTGTCATGGGTACTGAGCTGTACAATAAATAAGCAAGCAAAAGATAAGCTAGATCACCTCTACGCTAAACGATAAAATACTTGTAATTCTTTGTTTAGACTTGAAAAAGTAAGCAAAGCCACAACATCAAAGACAACGTCTTTTAAAGTAAGGCTAAAAACCCAAGGCTGGAAATAACAGCACAGCGTAAAGGCGCGCTATCGTTTCTTATAAAGGGCGTGTTAGACCGGCCCATGATGCTATGCCTTTGCTTGCCAATACGTTTCAAACACGTGCTGTGCGGTAGTTCGGATAATGCCGACATCGATTCCCCAATTGTTGTCGAGCATTCTCTAATAACCTCGTCTAAGAATGTTTATAAAGTGATTAATAGGCCCAAAAAATGACCATCGAGACCAATAGCGCCAACCATGCAAAGATTCAAGAACTGTATCAGTGGCTAAATAATCAAATTGTTGGCCAGCCACATTTGATAGAACGCCTATTAATAGCCATCTTAGCGAATGGCCACCTATTGGTAGAAGGTGCTCCGGGGCTGGCTAAGACCAAAGCCATTAAGACGTTGTCATATGGTGTTGAAGGCGATTTTCAGAGGATTCAGTTCACTCCCGACCTGTTACCCTCTGACATAACGGGAACGGATATTTATCGGCCACAGACTGGCGATTTCAAATTCCAGCAAGGACCAATTTTTCATAACCTAGTCCTAGCGGATGAAATCAACCGAGCACCTGCCAAGGTCCAGTCAGCCCTATTAGAGGCCATGGCCGAAGGCCAAATCAGCGTGGGTAGCAACACGTATATTTTACCACCGCTATTTCTCGTGATGGCAACTCAAAACCCTATTGAACAAGAAGGTACTTATCCACTTCCTGAGGCTCAGCTCGACCGGTTCTTAATGCATGTCGAAGTCGGTTACCCCAACGCAGAAGCCGAAAAATTGATTTTACGCCTTACCCGTAACGAAGAGGCCAATACCGCGGTAGAACCGATCGAGGCCGTTAGCCAAGAATCTATATTCGCTATGCGCCAAGCGACGCTTGATTTACACATGGCAGATGCGGTGGAAGATTACATCGTGCAAATCACCATGGCGACTCGACACCCAGAAAAATATGACGCTGAATTAGCCAGCTGGATTGAGTTCGGTGTTAGTCCTCGAGGCACAATTGCGCTGGATCGCTGCTCTCGCGCACACGCTTGGGTTACTGGGAATGAATTCGTAAGCCCTGAAAACGTAAAAGCGATAGCACATGATGTATTGCGACATCGTTTAATTCTAAGCTTTGAAGCTCAAGCCAATGGCATTACGGCAAATCAGGTAATCGATAAGCTACTTAGCTTAGTCGCTGTTGCATAGGCCTAGCCATTGATCTTCGATATTCAGGCAATAAAGTAATGAGTGTTTATAAATCAACAACTAGCGATAACAGCAAGGCCGCTCCGAAACTGGATGGTGCTCGAAGTCAACTCGAGGAACTGTTATTTCTTCGCTATAGCGCTCGCGATCTTAATATATACAGCCGCCGTTATAGTCGCTCCCACTTAGTAGGCCAGCAAAAAACTATGATGCGTGGCCGTGGCATGGAGTTCGAAGAGGTCAGGCAGTATCAGCCGGGTGATGATGTGCGTAATATTGATTGGCGGGTTACTGCGCGCACTCAAATACCTCACACGAAACTGTATCGGGAAGAGCGCGAGCGCCCTGTCCTCATCATTAGCGACCTACGGGCACCGATGTTTTTTGGTAGCCAAAGCCGATTTAAAAGTGTGCAACTTGCGAATGTAGCCTCTTTGTTATCGTGGGCAGCATTGCAGCATAAAGACCGTGTCGGAGCGCTAATATTTGATTCCCAAAGTCACCACGACATAAGACCTGCACGTAGCAAAAATAAAGTCATGCAAATGTTACAGCGTCTGTGTGAAGTCAATAACGATATCAAACCGCCAATTAGTGCCACCGGAGATAACAAGCTGGCTGACATGTTGATGGATGTTCGAAGAGTGACTCGACCAGGCAGTGCGGTTTTCATATTAAGTGATTTTCATGACTTTGATGATGCCAGTGAAGCTCAGTTGCATATGTTGGCTCGACATAATGATGTGTCGGCAATAAAAATATCCGACCCGATGGAAACAAAGTTGCCTCAGCTTTCAGGCCTCAGCATCAGTGATGGAAAATCGAAAGCCACACTGAACCGGCGATCCAAACAACAGGTTCAATTCGCTCAACTTGCTGACCAGCGGCAGGAGCAGTTACTACAAGCTTGCCGAAAAAGTTCAGTGGAACTTATCAGTATCAATACCGGGGACGACCCGATTGCCTTTATGAATAATCGTTTTAACGAAAGGCCAAAAGCTCGCGCCCAACGAGGCCGCCCCAATGCCTAAGAACTCTAACTCAATACCAGGAACATTTGTGGTCGACAGCGTTAGCGCCAAAAATGTTAGGCTTGGGCTCAATGATCGTTTCAAGTTTTCGAATTTATTGGCAATTCCATTACTTGGGGTTTCAACTATTGGTTTCTCCCAGGCGCTACTGCCCTCGCAGCCCTCACCTGTCCCTGCGGCCAAAAGCGCCGAGGAACTATTGGCGCAATTAAAACCACTACATTTACCGGAGACGGTTTCTTCGATACCCGCGCCTGGATGGTGGATCTCAACTGTTGTCTTGATCATTGCCGCTTATTTTTTACAGCGTTTCATCAAAGCATCGCTTTCCAAGCGTCAGCTCATAAAAGCAACGCAGCGGTATCGAAGCCAGGCTGCCGAACTTATAAAAGAGCTGGATGACAAAGGCTTAGGTGCCGTTCAATGGTTGGTCGAATTAAATCAACTACTCAAACGCGCTGCGCTGGCTGGACATTCATCATCTTCGGTAGCCTCTCTTGACGGTCAGGCATGGTGTGATTTTTTGGTTAGTAGGCACCGTTCAGCTGACGCGGAGGTGTTTCAATTATTGGCAGATGTACCTTATTTACCACCGGAACTAGCGATAAAGAAAATTAGCCCTAGCAGTCAAGACCGCCTTCGTGCGGCAAGTTTGGATTGGTTGGCTAGCCATCAGGTGGAGGCCAATCATGTTTGAGTTTATTTGGCCTTGGATGTTTTGGCTGTTGCCGTTGCCACTGCTGAGTTGGGTGTTGATCCCCAAAGCTGAGAAAAAACTTCCGGCATTGCTGGTGCCTTTTTATTCTGAATTAGAAGGTCGTCAGCTTGATAATGATCTCGATCCATGGCGCTGGGTGAAGCTTTGTCTTCTCAGCCTAATCTGGCTAACGTTGATTACTGCCAGCGCCCGGCCTTTATGGATAGGTGAGCCCGTTAGTTTGCCGGCTAGTGGACGAGATTTATTGCTCGCTGTTGATATATCGGGCTCCATGAAAACAGCCGACATGATCGTCGAAGACAAACAAATTCCTCGCTTACTTGTCGTTAAAGCCGTCGTTGGAGAGTTCGTAAATCGACGTAAAAACGATCGACTCGGCTTAGTTTTATTTGGCAGCCAAGCTTATTTACAAGTACCACTTACGTTCGATCGAAAAACGGTAAAACAGCTGCTTGATGAGGCTCAATTGGGTTTTGCCGGTGAAAAAACGGCTATTGGCGATGCGATAGGCTTAGCCATCAAACGATTACGTGACCGTCCAGCAGAGTCACGAGTTCTTATTCTCTTAACGGACGGCGCGAACACTGCCGGCGAAGTTTCGCCACTTCAGGCTGCCGAGCTTGCCAAGCAAACAAAGGTTAAAATTTACACCATTGGTGTGGGCGCTACCGAGATGAAAACAGCTGGTGTGTTTGGGACTGGCTTTGGCTCCCGTACCATTAATCCCTCCGCCGATTTGGATGAAGAAACACTACAAACCATTGCTGATAAAACAGGCGGGCAGTATTTTAGGGCCCGAAACCCGGAAGAGTTGGCAAAAATTTATCAAATACTCGATAAGCTCGAACCTATAGAGCAGGACCAAGAAACCTTTAGGCCGCAAAAGTCATTGTTTTATTGGCCTTTGGGAATAGCCCTGTTTATTACGCTTGGGCTGTTAAGTTTCTACGCAATTAGATCACTCTACACTCGGGTCCGCAGTAATCTAGATGACGCTGGCGATAGCGACACATTAAAAGAGACAAATTTATAATATGGAAAGCGCCGGCCTTCTCAGCGAATTCATTGCAAACTTTCATTGGCAGCGCCCTATAGCGTTGCTGATGATTCCCGCGGCCTTAGTATTACTGTTAGTCATACGGCAAAGTAAGCAGCAAGTGAACCGTTGGCACCAGTACATCGATAAAAATCTCTTAAGCCATTTAATGATCGATGGAGAGAAACAAGGAAATAGTCTTTGGGTTTGGCTACTGTTTGTCGCCTGTATTATTGGCGCAATTGGTTTGGCAGGGCCTGCTTGGGAAAAAATTCCTCAACCGGTACATAAAAAAGATGATGCCTTGGTGATTCTTTTTGATCTATCACCATCGATGATGGCTGAAGATATAAAACCATCACGACTAGTACGAGCGCGTTACAAGTTAATTGATTTGCTAAAGCAAAGAAATGAGGGTCAAACCGCATTAGTAGCCTATAGCGGAGAGGCTCATATCGTTAGTCCGCTTACCGATGATATCGACACTATCATTAATTTATTGCCCGCATTAAGCCCTGCTACCATGCCCTTGCAAGGCAGCAACACCGAAATGGCCGTACGCTACGGCATCAAGTTGTTAAAGGATAGCGGTCGAAATTACGGCAATATACTGCTTGTTAGCGATGGCATTGTTAACGCCGCGGTCGACGAAGTAAACACACTCCTGTCAGCTTCCAATTACGGCTTTTACGTGTTGGGTGTCGGCACTCCCGACGGTGGCCCGATACCAAGCCGATCTGGTTTCGTAAAAGACAGCTCCGGCGGCATCGTCATTGCCAAGCTTAATCAGAACATCCTTAGTCGCCTAGCATCCTCCAACGGTGGTCGCTATCAGCAACTTCAGCAATCAGATCGTGATGTAAATAATTTCGTTTCCGACTGGGAGAGTAGTTTGTCTCGAGCCAATAATACAGCACCCTTAAACAATAATGGGGGCGATGGGCTAGACGGCGAAACCGAACGAGAATTCGATCAATGGCAGGATCAAGGTTTTTGGTTCGTCTTTGTGTTAATACCGTTTGCACTGCTTGGATTTCGTCGGGGTTGGTTGCTGGCGTTGTTCCCCGCGATATTAATGTTAAGTGCCGTACCGGATACTGCAATGGCACAAACAAGCCCTGCCCCCCATAGTTCGTCACCTTCGCCTTCCGGATCTTCTGATGAAGCTGTTGAGGCAGAGACTAGCGTATGGCAAGACTTGTGGAAAACACGTGACCAGCAAGCAATGGACGCGTACGAGAAGAAAGACTTTAAACGTGCAGGACAATTGTTCGAAAACGGTGATTGGCGTGGTGCTGCCAAGTACCACTCTGGTGAATTCGACTCGGCTGAAAAGCAATTTTCCAACAGTGATAGTAGTCAGAACCATTACAATAAAGGTAACGCCCTCGCCCGAGCAGGTAAAATAGATGATGCGATTGACGCCTACGGCGAGGCCTTAAAGGCCGACCCCGAGAACGAGGATGCTAAATTTAATTTAGATTTGGTTGAAAAAATCAAACAGCAAGAAGAGAAGAAGAAACAAGAGGACGGCAAAGACGACGATAAAGACCAAGAATCGCAAGATAAAAAAGAAGGCGATGAGTCTAAAAGCGGCGACGAAAAAAAGTCCGATGAGAGCGAAGGACAAGATCAAAAAGATAAAGATAAGCAAGGCGACGAAAAGAGCGACGACGGTAAAAAATCGGAAGACAATCAAGACCCTAAAGACGAGCAACAAGCCGAATCCGAAAAAGAACAAGAGCAGGAAGAAGAGAAAAATAAAGAACAGCAACCTCAGCCTAGTCAAGACGAGCAGAAGTCTGACGATAAAGCCAAAGAAGATCAGGCCCAAGCCAGCAAGGGTTTGGATGACCTGAGTGACGAGGAACGCCAAGCATTGGAACAATGGTTGCAACAAGTGCCTGATGATCCGTCGGGGTTATTAAGAAACAAATTTAATCATCAGTATCAAGAGCGTCGAAGAGCTTACCGTGAAGGCCGCTGGCAGCCACCCGAAAATGACGCCGACAAAAGATTTTAGGCCCAGCAGCCCTAGCAGATAAACGACACGACAGATTATAAAAGAACTAAGAAAACGTATGAAAAAGACACACAAAAATTTCTCACTGAACTTTAAACTGTTAACAAAAGCAATGTCTATTTTGTCATTGGCTACGCTAGCATTGGTCTTCAGTCTTTCGAGTATAGCGGCAAGTATTCGCAGTGAGGTTGATCGTACCGAGATTTCAATTAACGATACCCTGCAGCTGACAATCACAGTCGATGAGCAAGTTGCCTTTAGCAGCCCTGAGTTAGGTGATCTTGAAAAGCATTTCGATATAATTAGCCGTCGACGCAGTAATGAATACCGCAGTAACAATGGTGAAGTTAATTCGTTTACTAAATGGTCTCTCACAATAGGGCCAAAACAAAAAGGCAAGTTAATTGTCCCCAGTTTTGAATATGATGGTAGCTATTCAGATGCCATCACTATCGATGTTGGGACTCCAAAGAAAATTAGCGGCAACCGAGATATTTTTATTGAGACAGAGCTGGATAAAAAACAGGTTTCTGTTCAAGAGCAAATCATTTATACGCAGAAATTGTATTCAGCTGTCAATATATCCAGCCATGACCCTCAAGCTCTTGAAATACCTGGAGCAAGGGTTGAGCATCTTACGGATCACAACTATCAAACTCGTATTAGTGGGCGGCCTTACGTGGTACTTGAGCTACGCTATGCTATCTATCCACAGCAAAGTGGAAAACTTGAAATACCAGCCCTCAGTTGGGTACTGATGACATCTAGCGGGCGTCGTAATGTCTTTGACCCTTTTGGAAACAATCAAGGTAATGTGCGCAGAATGAGTACAGAAACTCGTTTTATCGATGTGCAAGCTAAACCGGCCCAAGCTGGGCGTTGGCTGCCTGCTGCGGACCTCACGTTAAGCCAGCAATGGAGCCAGCCGCCCGAGAGCTTTGTGGTCGGCGAGCCCATCACCCGAACCATACAAATTAGCGCTCAGGGCTTAACGGCCGCACAGTTGCCGATCGTTAGCTCTGATGCCGACAATAAGCTGAGCGATGCTTTAAAAATATACCCTGAGCAGCCTAAAACTGAAGATCGCAAAACAGCCGCGGGAATTCAAGGTATTCGCCAAACAACAGAAGCACTTATACCTAACCGAGCGGGTACATTAATCTTGCCCGAAATCACTGTGCGGTGGTGGAATACGAACTCAAGAAATTGGCAGCTTAGTAAACTGGCGGCACATAAAATTGAGGTGAAAGCCAACCCCAACTTTGTCGCAAGCCCCAAGACGCCGGTGTCAGCCCAAGTAATACAAGATAACTCAGCCGGCCTCCCCCGCATGGATGGGGCCGAACCAATGAAAGCCGAAGAAATGAATATTGAGGCTAAGGGAGCTGATTTAGCGACCGAAACTAATACGCTGCCCTTATGGCTTCTTGGTTTATGTTTCGGCTTAGCACTTATCCTGCTGGTGATTGGCGGTCTTTATTGGAAGCTACTCAAAAGCCACAGGGTACTAAAAGAAGCTTTGGGAATGAAGTCTGAAGTTAAGGCCGTACAGCTCAATAATGCACAGCATATTGAGGGGCAAATACACAGTGTTATTCAGGCCGTGGAGCAAGCTGACTGGCGTTCAAGTCGTCAGAGAATAACGGAGCTGTTCAATAGTCTTCGGAAAAAGGCGGCTACCCCAGATAGTAAAGTACACTTAGAGCAAGTTATAAGCCAGGCTGCCGAACTCAATCTTATAATTGATAATCTCGATGCCCAATTATATTCAGATTCGAGCCAGACTGATTTTTCGGTAAATGCCCCGCAACTAGAAGAACTGTTACGAGCATTAATTTTTAATGCTGAACCGTCAAGCAACACCTTGAAAAAGCAACCAGGTGCACTGCCAGAACTTTACCCTAGCTGATCATTATTTCAAAAGCAGTAAAAACCTCCGGAACGTGGTTTTTACTGCTTTTGAAGTTTTCGATGAAATTAGCCAGTACTAAGTGCTTCGTTACAGACTCTTGTTTACTATCTCGTAAACATCTTTTGAAAGATCAGGCTTTTCAGATATCTTGTTGAGAGCCGCTTTCATCTTGTCCTGTCTTGCTTTGTCGAACTTGGCCCAACGTGTGAGAGGCGTTAATAATCGCGACGCTATTTGTGGGTTTATTGAATCAACTTTGATAATCAAGTCTGAAAGAAACTCATAGGCACTACCGTCTTCAGCGTGAAAGCTAACGGGGTTTTGGTTGCAAAAGACTGAAACAACCGACCTTAGCTTGTTGGGATTGGTGAGTTCAAAAGCATCATGTCCCATTAATGCTTTAACCCGCTCCAGTGCCCCTGCTGAACGGCTACTTGCCTGCAGGCTAAACCAAATGTTGACGACCAAACTTTCATCCTTCCAGCGCTTGTAAAATGACTCAAGCGCAGTCTCAGATACGGCCTTACATCCCTCAGCATTTACCAATAAATGCAAAGCCGTTTGTACATCGGTCATATTATTGGCATTCGAAAACTGCCATTGGCATTTTTCGATAATTTGTTTCTTGTTGATGTCTTTTCCTGTGATGCTCTTATCCGCAAATAACATCAAATATGCCAAGGCAGTATTTTTTAAACTTCGAGCAGCAATTTGTTCTGCACTAGCTTGGTAAGCTTGTAAATGATCATAAGCCTGATAAATAACCTGTAACTCATTGTGTAAGCCTTCGGCAATTGCCAAGCGGAGAGTTTCACGCGCGTTATCAATATTTTTTACATCAGCTTGATCGGCAATATCAATTAAATAAGCCAAGCTTGGCAGCGTTAGCATTAGCGACACCATGGCGGGGTCTAAGCTTACGTCTTGCAATACACTTCGGTAAGCGGCGACTAATGGCTCACAGATCTGTGATGAATCATCACTAGAGCTTCCGCTCGCAAGTTGTACTTGTAACTTTTCAATGGTATTAATTGCAAATTGTTGGCAGGCATCCCAACGGCAAAATCCATCATTGTCAGTGGTCATCAAGCGTCGTAGGTCATCATTAGAGCGATGGAACTCTATACGCACTGGGGCTGAGAAACCACGCATGACAGAGGCTACGGGTTTTTCATTAACTTTTTCAAACACAAAGCTTTGCTCGAAATCTTTAAGCTCGATAATTGTTTGGGTGTTATCGTCGGTGTCATTGTTCTGTTCAGCGCCCCGTAAATGTAACGGTAATGCGCCGGCCTCACCAATAAGCGACATGGAGACGGGAATATGAAAAGGTAATTTCGTGTCAGTTTCCGCGCTCGGTGGGCAAGATTGAGTGATGTTTAAGGTGTATTGAGCTGAAGGCTCATCATAGTTATCTGAGAAGGCTAACACTGGCGTGGATGCTTGATGGTACCAGCGGGTAAACTGCTGTAAGTCCCTACCGCTGGCGTCGGCCATTGCAGCAACAAAGTCGTCAATCGTAACCGCTTGCCCATCATGACGATCAAAATATAAATCGGAACCGGCTCGAAAATTTTCTGCTCCAAGTAAAGTGTGCAGCATACGGACGAGCTCTGCGCCTTTTTCATAAATTGTTAGGGTGTAAAAATTCGATATTTCAATAAACGATGCTGGTTGTACCGCGTGAGCTAACGGCCCGCCGTCTTCGGGGAACTGGGCACTGCGAAGTAAGCTTACATCTTCCACACGTTTAACCGTAGCAGAGCCCATGTCGGATGAAAAAGACGCGTCTCTAAAAACGGTGAAGCCTTCTTTTAATGAAAGCTGAAACCAATCACGACAGGTGACTCGATTTCCTGACCAGTTATGAAAATACTCATGGGCGACAACAGCTTCTACCCGCTGAAACCCCATGTCAGTTGTCGTTTCTGGTTTGGCTAATACGCACGAAGTGTTAAAAATATTCAGGCCTTTATTTTCCATAGCCCCCATATTAAAGTCATCAACCGCAACGATCATAAATATATCAAG
>Ga0105358_10001501_pt1 | contig 12447 bp, 12 predicted proteins | sample GOMGulsemesocosm_5_FD_83509 | JGI IMG/M metagenome (GOLD analysis project Ga0105358, IMG submission 83509) | Methane-oxidizing microbial communities from mesocosms in the Gulf of Mexico - GOM15C Gulf of Mexico | ecosystem: Environmental > Aquatic > Marine > Cold seeps | place: Gulf of Mexico...
TAGCTCAATTATCCATTGCTCAAGGGCGGGTGCGTCCGCTTTAGGAAAGATCGCGTCGCCTTTAGCAAGGGGTGAATCTTTCGAAGCTCACGCACGATCAGCAGAATATAGGATTATTAAAGACTAACAGCCCATTAATCCACTGCTTTAGAGTTGTTTCTATATGTGGCTAGCCACGTATAGGATCAGCTAGTCATCGCTGCCCTTATTCAGTCTTTTTTGCATACATCTCTTTTAGTTATCGCTATTCTAAAAATTTTACTCATCTGTTTTATGTTTACTTCTCTAACTTGAAGTTTTGAGCTTTATGGTCAAGACTTCATGGGCTCAGCTGTTTGCGAGTGCGGTTGTTAATTGTGATTGTGCATTTGTGCTGGATGGTTATTTGATTGGGGCAAGGCCTAATTCTTCACCCTAAGCCCCTGAAAATGAACTCACTATAGAAGCACCATAATCCCGTGATATTTTCGTTATTAATAGCTCCTAGAATAGCTTTGCATTATTCAAGGCTTGATCGACTATGAATCAAGCTGTATTTAACGTTATAGAGGGTATGTCATGAGTCAATCCAATAAGTTTTTGACCGGTGCAGGTTTAGCAGTTGCAGCTGCGAGTTTAGCGGCTTGTGGTCAAACACAAACAACCGATTCTAGTGAAGTAGCTCAAGCAGCAGCGGGCCAGTCTGATTTGGTTCATTGCTACGGAATTAATGCCTGTAAAGGCCATAACGATTGTAAGACAGCCGCTAATGCCTGTGCTGGCCATTCTTCATGTAAAGGCCAGGGCTTTGTTGCTATGCCGTCAAAATCATGTGCTGATGCCGGCGGTAAAGTAAGCCAAGAGTGGACTGGAAAAATCGCTCGCGCTGATCTAATTCATTGCTATGGCGTGAATATCTGTAAAGGCCACAACGCCTGTAAGACTAAAGAGAACGCTTGTGGTGGACATGCTAGCTGTAAAGGTACCGGTTATATTACGGCCCCTGCTAAGTCTTGTGGTGACATCGGTGGAACCGTTGGCGAGTAACTCGTCGAACATTATTTAATGCTACTTTATTAAGATAGGGAATCTCGTGGAAGTATTGGAGAACAAATTCCTAGGTTTTGGCTTGGGCTTGCGTACCGCGCACTTTGAAGATGTACTGCAAACTCAGCCTAAAGTAGATTGGTTTGAAATTATATCCGAAAACTTTATGGTCGACGGAGGCAAACCGAAATACTATCTCCACAAAATACGAGAGCAGTATCCCATGGTGATGCATGGGGTATCCCTATCTTTAGGTTCAACTGATGGTTTGGACCTTCAATATTTACAACGCCTGAAAAATTTAATTACAGAGGTTAAGCCCGAGTGGATTTCAGATCACTTATGTTGGACGCAGCTCGGTGGGACTAATAGCCACGATTTACTGCCTATGCCCTATACCGAGGAAGCCTTGGATTTTGTTGCTGCGCGTATACGCCAAACGCAGGACTTTCTTGGCAAACAAATGTTAATTGAAAATGTTTCTAGTTACATCACTTACTCAGAATCTCAAATGACTGAGTGGGATTTTTTGAATGAAGTGGCTGAACGAGCAGATTGCTGTTTGCTTTTGGATTTAAATAACATCTTTGTTAGCGCGCGTAATCACCAATTTGAGCCTTTGGAATATCTTAACTCAATAAACGGCAGTAGAGTTAGGCAGATTCATCTTGCTGGCCATAGTGATTTTGGTGATTATATTATCGATACCCATGATCACCCAGTCGTTGATCCCGTTTGGGACTTGTATGAAGTTGCTGTGAAAAAATTTGGCGCAGTCAGTGCCATGATTGAACGTGATGACGATATCCCGCCTTTGGGTGAGCTTGTCCTAGAGTTGGATAAGGCTCGCAACATCTACGCCAAGCACAATCCTGGAATTCCATTGCCTGCAGGGAGCTCATGAGTTAGTTATGAGTGAACTTAAGCTACGTCAACAGCAAATGATGCAATACTTATTGCATGGTGATGGGGATTTTTCTAAAAGTTTAGAAGCGCCAAGCGGCGTAGACCCAGAGCAACGTTTAAGTATTTATTACAATGGTTATCGACTGAGGTTAGCTGAAACTTTAGCCGTGGATCATGATTTGCTGGGATCGTATCTTGGCGACGAGTTGTTTGAAAAATTAACATATTCATATATCGAAGCTCACCCTTCGACATCGAAGTCGCTGCGAAACTTTGCAGACCACTTACCAGATTTTTTAAAGAGTGACGGCTTCTTTAAGGATTACCCACAATTATCTGAGTTTGCTCGATTTGAGCGATCTTTGTTAAGTAGTTTTGACGCGCCTGAGTGTGCAATATTACCTAATGATTATCTTCAGACTCTAGCCGTAGAATTGTGGCCGGGAACTTGTTTGAGTTTTCATCCGAGCGCCCAGTTATTTTTTAGTGAATGGAATAGCGTGACGATATGGTTGGCACTGAAAGCTGAGCAAACACCGCCGCCGCCAGATCTGGAGAAAAGTTGTTGGCTAGTATGGCGCAGCCCTCAAATGTTGACAGAGTTTGTGTCTCTTGATGCGGTTGATGTGTGTATTGCCCAATGTGTATTGGAATCTCAGTCATTCACTGAAATATGTAATGCGATGGCCCAAATTATAGCGGAGGAAGTGGTGCCGGCTAGATTAGTTGGCACTCTTACCCGCTGGTTAGCTCAAGGCTTGATAGCATCATAATAGTTTCATGATGTTTAACTGAAGCAACCTGCCTTGATTGCCGCTGCTTGGGTTTCAATGGTTTGGAGCTAGCGATTCGAACAAATAGCGGCTTGAATTATATAAACCTAAAAATTGTTTAATTATATTTTTAGGCCGTTGATTAAAACACCCTTACTCATAACATTTGTTGTTATGGGTTTATCTTCCGAGGAATACGTTATGGCGTTGGTTTCTAAATTGAGTACATTGTATTACCAGCTTCTCAATGGTTTAAAATACGCTGATGGCTTGCCTGCTTTAGCTTTTAGGCTTTATTTGGCCCCAATTTTTATCGCGACCGGTTGGCATAAGCTTCATAACATTGAAGATATCGCGTCATGGTTCGGCAACCCTGATTGGGGGCTTGGTTTGCCGGCGCCCGAGTTACTGGCTTACTTGGCCGCCTATACTGAGTTACTTGGCGGCTTGGCATTGGTGCTTGGCTTGGCGACTCGATTGGTATCTATTCCCTTGATGATCACCATGGTCGTTGCGGCCGTGACGGCCCATTGGGACAATGGTTGGTTTGCTATCGCATCTTCTAACCCAGATACTAGTATTGCTAAAATCCTCGAAGTGATTGGCTTCCCGGGTGCAAAAGAAAGCTTGGAGAATAGCTTGGAGGTGGCCACTCGATTGGGCGCTGCGAAGGAAATTTTGCAAGAAAACGGAAATTACAGTTGGCTCACTGGGCGAGGATCGATCGTGGTTCTTAACAACGGTATCGAATTCGCAACGACTTATTTCATCATGTGCCTAAGTCTATTGTTTACCGGTGGTGGTCGATTTGTCAGCGTTGATTATTATCTGTCGAGGTTATTCCCCAACACTGCGGCCCAATAGCTAGAAAAGGGCTCTGTGGGAGGGCTGCTAGGGTAGGGGTAAATTATGGCCTGCCCTAGCAAAATGAGTACAGTCTTTAGTTCCTAAGGCGTGTTATACTGCGCCGTTCAATTTATCAACAATGGGACTGTATTTTGATCGGCAGGCTTTTTAAACGTAAATCTACTGAGTCCGACACTAAATCGGATACTAAATCTTCTTCTGTGGCTGAGCATAGTCCAGAGCAAAGTCAGGCTGAGCAAAAATCGAATCAAGCCCGCTCTAATCGTAGCGGCAAAGCTCAAAGTGCCTCAAGAAACGCATCTAATTCTTCTCGAACGCCTAACAATAACTCAAATAAAAAGCGTAACGATAATCGTCGTAACGATCGGAAAAACAATGATAATCAATCCCGAAAGCCCAAAACTGAGAATGTTGTGACTTCACCCGAGCCAATTGAGCCGTGGGATATCAGTCAATTTCAAGTTGAGCCGGTGGAAGGCAAGACTCGATTTCAAGATTTGGGCTTAAACGATGAGTTAATACACGCCATCGCTGACCTTGGCTTCCAGTATTGCTCACCTATTCAGGCTCAATCTTTGCCTCATAGCATGAGTGGCTATGACGTCGTTGGTAAGGCGCAAACAGGTACCGGTAAAACCGCAGCCTTTTTGCTGACTATGATCAATGATTTGATGAACAATCCGATTGAAGGCGAGCGATTCGCAGGTGAAGCTCGAGCGCTCATTATCGCGCCAACGCGTGAGCTTGTGATACAAATTGCAGATGACGCCAAGGCGCTAACAAAACATACCAATATTAATGTCCACACCCTTGTCGGTGGTATGGATTATGGTAAACAACAGCGCCAAGTAGAAGACAATTTGGTCGACATCTTAGTAGCAACCCCTGGGCGCTTGTTGGACTTTTGCAGCAATAAGCATGTGCACCTGGATCAAGTTGAGTTTATGGTGATCGATGAAGCTGATCGTATGTTGGATATGGGCTTTATTCCTCAAGTTCGAAATATTATCCGCATGATGCCAAAGACAACTCACCGTCAGACTTTGTTGTTTTCAGCGACCTTTACTCCAGAGGTCTTGTCGTTAGTTGAGCAGTGGACTTTAAATCCAGTGCATATCGAGATCAAACCTGATTCGGTTGCTACGGATACGGTGACTCAAAAAGTTTATATGCTGTCGACCGATGAAAAATATACGCTGCTTTATAATGTATTGAAGCAAGATGATGTTGAGAGTCTTATCGTTTTTGCTAATCGTCGAGATCAATGCCGCCGCTTGTTTGAAAAGCTTGAAGATCATGGCTTTAAAGTCGGTATTTTGTCAGGCGATGTCCCTCAGAATAAGAGAGTGAAAACTTTAGACGGGTTCAAGGACGGCAGTCTGACAGTTCTTGTCGCAACCGATGTGGCGGGAAGGGGAATTCATATTGATGGCATCAGCCATGTAGTGAACTTCACCTTGCCTGAAGAACCTGAGGACTACGTGCATCGTATTGGTCGTACAGGCCGCGCTGGTAGGAAGGGAACCTCAATAAGTCTTGCTTGCGAAGATGATGCATTGAGACTAGAGCCCATTGAAGCCTTGTTGGGTAATAAGCTTAAATGCGAAGTGCCTTCTGAGGAATTGCTAGCAGCCCATCCTCCGTTGGTTCAGCGCAAGCGTACTCACGAGTCACGCGGGCCTCACGGGCGCGGTAATCGTAATAGTAATAATAGAAATGGCGGCAACCGTAGTCGTCGCCATTAAGTTTGATTTGAAGCGGCTCATCGTCAGCTTCTGAACAAAAAAGCCCGAGTGATTCATGATGAATTACCCGGGCTTTTTTGTGGCTCATTGTTTTACTTTTAGCTTGTATTAAACGCCTAATCCCTAGTCATAGCTACGTGCGATAGCACGAAATAGCGCTAAGGTTTTGGGGACAGATTCATAGTTATCGCTGGTGTAAAACGGGTTGCCCGAAAGCTTGGTGATGACGAGCTGTCGCTTGTAGTCAATGTAAATATATTGATCGTATATACCGACAGCCATGATGACATCGTTGTGGCCTTCGAGTGTCGGTGGGATCCACCATTGATAGCCGTAACCCCAGTCGGTCAGCCCGCTGGTGTTAGCGCCCGAGTCTGCTTTAGGCATGAGGTGAGGAGCATCTGGGGTGGTGGAGTCAACAAACCACTGTTTTGGTATGATTTGTTTGCCATTGAGCGTACCTTCATTTAAATACAGCAAGCCAAAGCGCGTGTAATCACGCAATACCGCGTTTAAACCGCCTAAGGCCATCGCCATACCGTTGTCGTCAGTGATCCAGTAGGCGTCACTCTCAGCTCCCATTGGGTGCCACAGCTTTTCCTGCATATACGAACTGATAGATTGCCCTGTTGCCCGAGTTAAAACCATCCCTAAAACTTGGGTGTCGATACTGACATAGTGACGTCGGGTGCCGGGTTTTACTTCTCGAACCAAGCTTGCGGCAAAATCATCAAAGCTTTTACCGAGCGCCATGGTCTGCCCAAAGCGGTTGATGTCAGATGTGAGGTCGCCATAATCTTCGTTAAATTTTACGCCAGAAGACATTTGCAAAATATCTTTAATTCGCACACCTTCATAGCCGCTGCCCTTTAACATGGGTACGTAATCGTCGGCGTTCTTTTGAATGTCTATCTTTCCCTCGTTCACCGCTACTCCGAAGGCTGCTGAGATAAATGACTTGGCGACGGAGAATGAAATATGTCGATCGTTCTCTGTTTCTTCTCGGTAATACTCTTCGAACCGAATTTTCCCGTGGTCAGCTACAAGTAGGCTGCCAGTGTGTGTGTAGTCCAAATATTCTTGGGTATTAATGCTCTGCGCTCCAAAATCGAACGACTCAGGTAGCTTTTTTGCTTCTGCTTGGGAGAGGACTTGAGGCTTACTGCTTTTACTCATCGAGCTTACTGGGAAGTGGACATCGCTGGTGCGCATGTTAATGACAATTTTGTCCTCATCAAACCAGCTGAGAGTGTGGTAGAGGCGGTTTAGCTCAGTCTGGAATATCCAAGCAATAACTAGGCACGAGGCTACGACAAACAATAAAGCGTTACGTAGTGCGAACCCTCTTAGGTGTTGTTTCATAGTGCTTCCTTTATTATTAGTATGTTTATGTATCGAAAATTTGGGCTACTATCCCGCTGCCTATAGCTTGCAGAAGAATAAGGGATGTGAAAAATTAATAATGTGGTGTCGGTCACCAGAAAGTTAATTGCTACTGAGCTAATCCAACTAGCTTTCTGGTGTTGTACCGAAGAACGATTATTAATGCTCCTTGGGTCGTGTTGCAAGATACATCACTGGAATGATGAGCGTTGTAAAAATCATCGCCGTTAGTGCAAAAGTATCTTGGAATCCAAGAGTGATAGCCTGGCGATAAAATTCTCTACTCATGACCCAGGCGGCCATCGGGATTTGTTGTAAGTAGTCGATTCCGGCTTCTTGTAAATAGGGCGTCAATTCCTGTACGGCTTTTATCGATTGCTGGTTGCCTTCATTTTGGCCGCTTAAAATATGGTTGATGTGAAAGCTGGTACGACGTTCTAAATAAATAGCGCTAAGGTTAACCCCGAGAGCCCCACCGAATTGGCGGATGAAATTCGTAGCACCTGAAGCTTGGCTAAGTTTCTCCATCGGTATATGTTTAAACGAGGCGACGGTAAGCGCCGGCATAATTAAGCCCATGCCAATTCGACCTAAAATAACCCACCATGTAAATACAATGAAGGGCGTCAAGAAGTCAGCCGATGCGGTTAACCAGCTAGAGTAGGCAAAAAGTAAAATGCCACAGGCAATCATGAATCGAGGTGATACTTTATCGGCGAGTCGGCCGGCAATGGGCAGAGTTAAGCCAAGCATTATGCCGCCAGGCAATAAAACCAGCCCAGCTTGAGTGGCGCTCAAACCTTGGATATTTTGCAGAAACAATGGTGCAAGATAAAAACTACTATAGAGCCCTGCGCCAAAGACAGCAGCAACAATTGCTGCTGGGGTAAACCCTTTCTGGCTGAAGAGTGATAAATCTAACAGGGGTTTTGCAATATTTTTTTGACGATAGATAAAAGCCGCGCTGCTGACAACAAAAAAGCTGATATAGAAAATTGAAAAGTTAGAGCTCCAGCCCTTATCTTGCCCCTTGCTTAGGGCCAGTAGTAGAGTGAAAATCGCGATAGATAAACAGCTAACACCATACCAATCAAGTTTCTGAATCTTGTTATCGTTGTCACGATCAGGCATAAAATTTAAAGTTAACAATGCCCCGATCAGGGCCAGTGGTAACGGCATTAAAAAGGCCATGCGCCAATTGAATGCGTCGACTAGTAGACCGCCTAAATAGGGCCCAAGCGCTGGAGCCATTACGACAATAATGCCAAAGATCCCCATTGCCATGCCCTGTTTGTCTGGCGGAAAAACACGGCTCATAACATAGGTCGCTAGTGGCATAAACAAACCACTGGCGGCTCCTTGGAGTATTCTTGAGGTAATCAGTAATTCAATGTTGTTACTTAGGGCGCCGAGCACTGAGCTGATTGAGAAAATTGAAAGCCCAACGATAACGGTTTTACGAATACCAAAAGACTCAATTAACCACGCGGTAACTAACATTGTGATCGTCGAGGCGGCTAGATAGCCTGACGATATCCATTGAGCTGTGCCTTGGCCTATCCCAAAGGTGCCCATGATAGGTGGGATAGCGACGTTGACGCTGGTACTGCTCACTGCCGTGGTAATTGCACCAATGCCAATGGTCGCCACGGCAAACCAGCGATATTTTTCACCGTACCGCTCGAACAGATCATCAAAACTTGTTTGGCTTTGATTAATCGCGGGTGTCAATTTCGACCTCCACCATCATGCCAGGTTTAAGGAGTCCATCTTTCTGCTGAATGCTTAAGCGTAAACTCAAACGCTGGGTAACCTTAGTAAAGTTACCGCTTGGGTTGGGGTTGGGTAATAAGGCAAATTGGCTTGTTGTGGCATGGTCAATACGTTCGACCGTAGCTTCAAAAGATTCACCGGGGTAGGCGTCTATGTAAACGTTTGCGTTAGCCCCCGCTTTAATGTGGCGAACCTCTGTCTCTTTTACTTTGGCGCTGATCCAGATATCGTTTGGGTCGTGTAGCATCAGTAGGCGTCTGCCGGCAGGCACATACTCGCCGTCATGGACAAAGGTCTTATCAATTACGGCGTTTTCCAGCGGGCTGCGAATAGATCGATCTTCAAGTGCTAATTGTAAATCATTTTTTTCTATTTCAAGCAACTCTAGTTCACTGTGCATAATCTCAAGGGTTTTGGTTTGCAGCTGTCTTTCTTGTAAGGCGGCAGTAGCTCGTACAAGTTCACTTTGGGCTTGGTGCCGCTGGGCTTGTGTTTCTTCGTAAGCGTGGCTGGATTTACTGAGTTCAAATCGAGTCTTGTCCCATTGCTGGGCACTGATAAGTTTCTTGGCCCACATGCTTTTGGAGCGGTCGTAGGCTGATTGTGCCGCGGCTAGTACCGACTCTGCCTTCCGTTTTCCTGCTTCGCTGCGCTCGAGCATGGCTTGGCTGGAGGTGAGTTGGTTGTCGACATTGTTGGAAACCAAAAGTAATTTGGTTTCAGCGCGTTCAATAGATAACTTTTGATTGCTAATTTTTAGTTCTATGGTCCGCAATGCTAAAACAGTTTGACGTGAATCTATTTGGGCTAATACGGTGCTTTGATCGACAGCTTGCCCGCCGTGAATCGGAAATGACTCAATCCAGCCAGGAACTCGACTGGCGATGGACACAATGTTGCTCGCAATGTGCGCGTCATCGAGATAAACGGTGTGGCTGCGTTTATAAGCCCATTGGCTAACCACCACTAAGGCTGCGATAAAGGCAATAATGAGTAATGGTTTCTTGTAGGGCAAAAAATTCATGGCGGTTACTTCTTTGGGGTTTAAATTACTGCTCATTGTGAATTACTGATCTTACAGTCGAGGAGGTTTTGCTTTAAGTGAGCTAAACTTTGGCTTAGTTGTAAGCGCCGCATATTACTAAGGCCTGAAAACATTTCGTCCTGGAGTTGGCTGCTTATTTGTTCGACTTTTGGTGTGATCTTTTTAACTTTATCAGTTGCGTGTACTCTTTTTATCCTGCGGTCGCTTGGGTCGGCTAAACGCTCGACAAACCCAGCGGTTTCGAGCTTGTCGATAACGATGCCCAGTGGGGCTTTTTCCATTCCCATGCTATCGGCCAATTCAGTTTGGGTTTGGCCGTCCTTACGGAGTAAGCGTGCGATAATTCGCCCCTGCGCTCTAGAAAGCTGTATACCTTGGTCACGCATTCGCTTATTAAATTCAGTCACCATTAACCGGGTAATATCGCTGATTAACCAACATAGGTCATTTTCATCTTCGGGGGCTAACTGATCGGTTTTTGGTGGCATGGTGGGCTCGAGTAATTAAAGTATATTACATATATAGTAACCTATATTACTAAATTGCATCACCGGTAGCATTTACCGCTTTGAGCGTTTTGAGTGTTATTGCATAAGCCTTTGCTCGAAATGGTTAGTTTATGCGCCGGCTTGTCCCCCTATACTTTATGCATAGTTAATTGATTGAAAATTGGAGCTGGTGATGAGTACTGAAATCAAGTTTGAAACCCACGGGCGTAGTCTGCATATCATTATGGATCGACCGAAGCGCAAAAACGCCTTAACAATGGATATGTATACTGCCATGGCTGATGCTATAGCCGATGCGGATGCCAATAACGAAGTGCGCAACATCGTATTGCGCGGCACAGAAGCCTGCTTCACTAGTGGTAACGATCTAGAAGATTTCATGAAAAACCCACCTCAGGGCGATGACAGTCCAGTGGCGACGTTTATGCGTAACCTCTATAACTTTACTAAACCAGTAATAGCGGCGGTGCAGGGTGATGCAGTAGGTATCGGCACTACCATGTTGCTGCATTGTGATTTTGTTTACGTCGGTGAATCCGCTCGTTTGCAAATGCCGTTTGTTAGTTTGGGCCTGTGTCCCGAGTATGCTTCCAGCTACATTTTGCCCCGTATATGCGGACATGTGAAAGCGGCTGAGCTACTGATGTTAGGTGAGACCTTTGGTGGTCAAACCGCCTTAGAGTGCGGCATTATCAATGGCATGGTCGCCGATGAAGAGTTGTTGGACCTTGTGTTGGCTAAGTCTGAGCAGCTTGCAAAGCAACCTCCTGCAGCTATTCGTGCAACTAAGCAGCTAATGCGTGGGGCCCGTCGTCAAGAAGGTAACGATGTGATGGATCGTGAAATGGAGTTGTTTGGCAAAGGGCTTAAGGGTCCTGAATTTGTTGAGGCTGTAACTTCTTTCTTTGAAAAACGTGCGCCGGATTTTTCTAAATTCAATTAATTCGCTGTATTTAGTCGAGTTGACCCGCTTAAGTGTAAATAAGCGACCCACAAAAAAGCCCCTAGTTTAACCTTAAATTAGGGGCTTTTTATTGACCGTGTTTTAAGCGGTTAAAAGTCGGTCATAGCGCTTGCTTAATATGTCGTAAAACTTCTCACGCTGGCTAGAGACTTCTTGTTTTAAGCTAACAATTTCTTCTTGTTTTATGTCTGGCCGACCAACAAAAACTTCCTTTCGAAAGTGAGCGATGCGCGCGCCGTATAAGCGTAAACTACGTTCCATCAGTTTCTCACCTAACATTAGTAGTTTGGTCTCGGCGTCAGCCAGCTTTTTGAATTCTTTAATAAGTTCGGTGTTCACTTGAGCTAATTCTTCTCTTCTGGCTTGGGGCCATTGTTCTCCGAAGCGATAAGACTCCATCACCAACGCCGAATATTTGGCGAAAATATGATTTACCTGCCCGATATCTGAAGATATAGCTTCCAGCATATCCACCCTGCGGTCGCTGGCCTCTAGTTTATCGCCAGAAATATTCCTCTTTCTCATGACTATCCACGAGCTGACACCAGCAATGACGGCGCCTAAAGCGATATTGATGGAGGTTTCAAGTATGGGCCAGTAGTTTAGTGTTTCCATGGGGCAGCTCTTGACAAACAATTGACTAAAATGGGTTTCTCTTGTTTCTAAAGCAAGGCTTGGGCCAAGTTCGTATGATTGGTGTGGGCAGTGTGTGAATGTTGGTGTGGACGGTGTGTGAATGTTGATGTGGCAAGATGCTATGCCGGAGGGGGTACAGGGCCCCGCGGAGAGGGAAAGCGGAGTTGATTTCGGGAGTAACGCTTCAGGGTAAAACCTTTAAGCGGCTTTTCTGAAATAACCGCAAGCAGAGCTAAACCGAAGAGAGTTTGATTTAATGTATTTTGGGGATGTGACCCTTACGTAAAGGCTCCAAAAGGTAATCAAGGCCATTTAACTGGATTTGATACAGGAGGGCTAGCAACCTACCCAGCTTGCCGTCAGGGAAGCCCTTTTGGCTCATCCACACCATATAGGGCTCAGGTATATCCGCCAGCACTCGGCCTTGATACTTGCCATAGGGCATTCTTTGGTTCACAAGGTCGAGTAGTAGCTGTGGTGACAGTTCCAGTTCATCCATATCAAGACTTGCTGGGGGTGGTTAGGCGCAATAGGTGTATCTTGCGGCTATCAGAGTAGAGGATGCGAAAGTGGAAGCCTTTAATTTCGACTTCTTCATTGCGGCTCGGTAAATGGCCGAATGCCTGCATGACAATACCGCCGATGGTATCAAAGTCGTCTTCGCTGAACTTGGACTTAAATTCTTGATTGAACTCCTCAATCGGCGTCAATGCTTTGACGATGAAGTCTGTGTCTGAAACCTGTCGGATCGAGGCTTCTTCTTCCTCTTCGTCAGTTTCATCTTCAATTTCGCCAACGATTTCTTCGAGTAAATCTTCAA
>Ga0105358_10001502_pt1 | contig 12443 bp, 8 predicted proteins | sample GOMGulsemesocosm_5_FD_83509 | JGI IMG/M metagenome (GOLD analysis project Ga0105358, IMG submission 83509) | Methane-oxidizing microbial communities from mesocosms in the Gulf of Mexico - GOM15C Gulf of Mexico | ecosystem: Environmental > Aquatic > Marine > Cold seeps | place: Gulf of Mexico...
AAAGAAATTGATGCTCCTATTATCAGGAAACCGATTGAAGTTGCTGAATTAATTAAGTATACATGCAATGTTCTACATGCTGCTAAAGTGAGTTTTGCAAATGAAATTGGAAATGTTGCAAAAGCAGTTGGTGTTGATGGCCGGGAAGTAATGGATGTGGTCTGTCAGGACAAGGTGTTGAACATATCTAGTTACTATATGAGGCCTGGCTTTGCTTTTGGTGGCTCGTGTCTCCCCAAAGATGTGAGAGCCTTGAATTATAAAGCCTCACAGCTAGATGTGGCGCTCCCATTTATTAGCTCAATAATGGATAGTAATGCCAATCAGGTGCAAAATGCCATTGGTATGGTTGTGAACTCTGGTTGTCGCAAAGTTGCTATGCTGGGTTTAAGTTTTAAGGCGGGAACTGATGACCTGCGAGAAAGCCCTCTGGTTGAGCTTGCAGAACAGCTATTGGGGAAAGGGTTTGAGCTAAGTATTTATGACCGAAATGTAGAGTATGCTCGTGTTCATGGTGCAAATAAAGAATATATTAATTCGAAAATCCCCCATCTTTCATCACTGTTAAAGCCTGACTTCCAAGAAGTTATTGATAGTGCCGAGTTGGTTATCATTGGTAATAATGATGACTTGTTTCGATCCATTATTGAGAATATGCCAGATAATAAAAAAGTCATTGACCTTGTGGGTCATGCTACAAGCGAATCTAAGGAAAATATCGAAGGGATTTGCTGGTAGTAGTGCTGCGAATGTATGTTACGGCTAACGAAGTGGATGGTCTTTATCATTTGCCGAGTATACTTTGTTGTGGATGTTGATTATGAAACAGTTTGATAAAAAATTAAACCGATTAAGTGGTTGGTTGTTCTATTTTTTGGTGCTTGGTGGCTTAGCCTTATTGGTGCCTAAAACTACGTTTACTCCAGATGCAAAAGAATTTATTTTAATCATTGGTGTTATTGGGCTCTGGCGGTATTCGGTGGGTGTTACTCACTTTGTTAGAGGAATGATTTTTATTTATATAGTATTTCCTCATTATCGACGAAAAGTAAAGAAAATGGGGGATGAAGCTAATCCCTCGCATGTTTACCTTATGGTAACTAGTTTTCGCATAGATGCGAAAACTACAGCAATGGTTTATCAATCTATTATTAGAGAAGCCATAGAGTCTGGTTTGGATACGACTATTGTAGCGTCAATAGTAGAAAAGTCAGATGAGCTAATATTTAAATCACTTTGGCGCGTAATGACGCCACCTGAGCGAGTTAAAATAAACTTTGTTCGCATTCCAGGAACAGGTAAACGAGATGGCCTAGCTCAGGGCTTTAGGGCTATTTCTCGTGACATGCCTGATGAACATGCTGTTGTTGCTGTTATTGATGGCGATACGATTTTAGATGCTGGTGTTGTATTAAAAACAGTGCCTTACTTTCATCTATTCCCTAAGCTAGGTGGTTTGACCACGAACGAATTTTGTGAGGTGCGTGGCAGCTACTTGATGAGTGAGTGGCATAAGCTGCGTTTTGCTCAGCGCCACATTAACATGAGTTCGATGGCCCTATCCAATCGGGTTTTAACCCTGACCGGCAGAATGTCAGTATTTCGTGCAAAAGTTGTAACAAACCCTGAGTTTATAAAGGATGTTGAGAGTGACTCTCTTAGTCACTGGCGCTTAGGGGAGTTTAAGTTTTTAACTGGCGATGATAAGTCAAGTTGGTTTAGCTTAATGCGACTAGGGTATGATACTTTTTACGTACCAGATGCATCTATTAATACAGTTGAGCACCCGCCGGATCCTAATTTTTTTCGTGCAAGCCGCCAGCTAATGTTTCGATGGTATGGTAACTCGCTGCGTCAAAATAATCGAGCCACTAAAATTCTGGGGCATAAGCGTCTGGGTTTATTTACTTATTATGTGCTTTTTGATCAACGAGTAGGTATGTGGACTAGTTTACTTGCGCCAATAAGTGTAATTATTGCCAGTGTCAAGTACTCAATCGTATTCTTCTTAGGTTACTTATTATGGATTGGCTTGACGCGTTTAGTTATGACGATAATGTTGCTAGCCTCAGGTCACAAGATTGGCCCAGTCTATCCCGTTATTTTGTATTACAACCAAATATTCGGTTCTATGATTAAAGTTTATGTTTCTTATAGGCTAGATAGGCAGTCATGGACGCGGCAACCAACAAAACTTACTAGAGACTTGGCTTCATTCCAGCAATGGTTTAATCGCTGGTCTTCAAGAGCGATGACATTTACTGCAAGCAGTTTGCTTTTTGCTATCTTGCTTGCCGTTATTTAATAATTTTTATAGAAGGAATAGACTATGAGTGAAACCACTAATACAAACCTAGTTCATGAAGCGGAAGCTCAACGTCAACATGCCCGTATTACATTACCCGCAAACTTAAGAATTACACTTCAAGATGGAGAAACGCACCTTCTTCCGATCACTGACCTTTCAGCTGGAGGGTTTAGGCTAGAAACGAGTAGTGTCGATTTGAAATTAAACAGCCAGCAAAACGCAAGTATCGTGTTTAATATTGACTCGCTGGAGTTTCAATTAAATATCTCTTTTTTAGTAAAGAGTAACGATAAAGAAGGTTTTCTTGGATGTGAATTTCAGAATTTAAGTAGTCAAGATATTTCGACATTACGCTTTATGATAACTTCTTACCTAAGTGGTGAGCTTGTCTCCATGGGGGATGTTATCAATACTCTTTCTCGTCAAAACTTCACAAAGTCGAGAAATGGAAAAGCAGGACTGAACCAGATGAGTTCTTTTGCTCGTGCAAGATCAATCATAATTAGTTTGATAATATTTATAGTTGGTTTATGCGCTATGGGGTTCATTGTTAATAAACTTTATAGTAGTTATTTCATTACCCGTTCTGATACAGCTTCTATTAAAGTTGATACTATAGAAGTGCGTATGCCAAGAGATGGTATCTTACATAGCCTTATCCCAGCTGACGGAAAAGTTGCAAAAGGTGCTCCAATTGCAAGCTATGAAACTGCAATGCTTGATGTACTTAAAGGACACTTAGGTAGTGATGATCTAACCAAAAACAATATATCTTCGTTATTTAAGCAATCGTTAAGTGGCACGATTTCTAGCCCATGTGATTGCATACTACAGCGGCAAATAGTTCCTAATGGTTATTTTGCCCCAAAGGGGAATGCCTTATTTGAATTAGTTCCTGCTAATGTAGAGCTATACATTGAAGCAACATTTGACTTCAAATATAATCAAAAAATCATACAAGGCAAAACTGTTGAAATTCAAGTACCAGGGGAAGACAGTCTAATCACGGGTATCATAAAAGAAGTAAACATATCTAATTCTGGCAGAAGTATAGTGACTATAATTCAACCAAGCGAACCCATTAAATCACAATATAACGGGCGCCCCGTATCGGTGATGATTACGCAAGATATTGGGGAGTAATTACCTTGAACCAAGGAGATAAACCACGAGTTATTAAGTCGCTTGCCTTTGCTGCTGTCTTTGCAGTAACTGGCTGTAGTAGCCTGCCTGATATGCGGCTTGCAAAACAAGTGATGACCAACGGTCAAGAGGTAGAGGCAAGGGCACACTATAAGGAATTATCTGCAGTAGGCTACAATGAGGCTACGATTCAGCTTGCGGACAGCTATCTACGTCAAAATACTACTCTCTCCACAGAGAAAGCAGAAGAAGCCTATCGAGTCGCGGCTAAAGATGAAAACCGAACTCTCCAAAAAAAAGCTAAACTAAAATTAGCAAGGCTCCTCGCTCGTAAAATGGGGGCTTCGGATATTAATCTGAAAGAAGCAGAAAATATATTGCAGGAAGCTTATAGAGAGGGTGACTCAACTGTATTACCCTTGCTAGCTGAGCTACATTTAGCGCACCCCGAGTTATGGCCACAAGAAGAAATCAAAGCGATTATTTCTGAGGCTTTAAAAAACAATAGCTTGGATGCGAATGCCGCACAGCTAAAGCTTTATAAGCGCCAAGGCATTACCAATCTTAATGCCGAACAGGTAATACAGCTCTGTGAACCGGAAATTAAAAATATAGTTGATTGTTACCCAGTTTTAACAGAGATTTATTTACACCAAAACGATAATGGTAAACTTGATGCTCTATTAGACTTAGCAACAACACAGTATAAAAAATCTGAGCTTGAGCCTAAGTTAATTTACCGTATGGCAAACGCGCTTGCCAAAAACAAATCGTCTAACTTACGGTTGAAACGAGCAGATGCCGCCTATCTATCTATAGAAGACAGCTATCCTCAGGCACTAATCGCCAGAATAAGACTTCGACTCTCAAACCCAAACGCTGCCAGTAATATAATTGAGCTTCTCAAGCAAGCAAAAGCTAGAAATTTAGCAGAGGCAGACTTACTTACGGGGAAACTTTATTATGATGGAAAAATAGTTCCGCTAGATGCTACTAAAGCAGAGGCGCACCTACTAAAAAGTAGCGAGCAATTTGCACTTTCTGATTATTTACTGGGTCAAATATATTTAAAAGGCTACTTGGGCCGCCCAGACTTTGATAAAGCACTTAAACACTTATTGCTAGCGGCTAGAAGCGGCTCAATGGCAGCTGACCATGTGCTAGCAAAAATGTACAGTGAAAGTAAAGGAGTAAAGCCCAATATCGTATATGCCTATTCATTTGCTCGCTTAACAAAAAGACAAAATGATACCAAAGCTGAAGAACTCATTGCCAGGTTGGCTCAACGGCTAAGCCAACATGAAGTACAGCAATCTAATTTACTGTTCGCCAAAGAGACAAATTTTCGTAAAGAACTCATCCAGAAAAATGAAACGTTTAAAATAAAGGAAAGGCAGCAGCAGTACAGAGTTGAGCCTACTTTACAGTATGGTATTAAAACTCAACTATCATTCCGTATCGACGATGATCAATACTTAGGTCTTCGATCAGATGCCAAAACTAATACTCAGCACATTAGTATAAAGCCATGGTTTAAAACCATATTAAACGAAAACTGGTCATTTTTTACTCAGCTAGATGCATTTACAGCAACAGAACTTTCGCAACAAGATTCCGACCAAGGCGGTGGAAGTTCAGACGGTTATTTAGGCATTAGAGAGCTCTGGTTTGACTACCGTGGGTTCAGTAGATACCCTGGTGAAAGTTTTAGAATAGGCCGTCAAAGAATTAGAGAGAAAGATGGGCTTTGGTGGGATAAGGATATTGAATCTATTCGCTGGATATTCGATACTACTACGCTGTTTGCATTTACTGGTATTGCTCAAGAGTTTAATAATTACCGAACAGATAAAAATGAACTTGATGAAGATGAAAAGGACATACTAAACCTATTTTCAACTGTTTCGTGGCAATGGAAACCTGGGCACCATATAGGTTCTAGATTTCATTATAAAAATAATGACTCCCAAAAATCCAATATTGGCACAAGAGTTAGCCAGTCTAAAGCTAACGAATTAATGCGGGGTGATTTCTTTTGGTTAGGCCTAAATACAAAAAGTAATTTCTTTGATTATCGAAATACGGATTCGATCAACTATTATGCTGAATTAACATGGCTTCATACTAACGGTAAAAACGCGACCCTTTCATCAAATATTGGCAGGGCAACCATAGATGGCTACCAATCCTCATCTAGCAATAACTATTCGCTAGATACCGGTATTCGGTGGAAATTACCACTTGAGCAGCGCGTACACCTAGGCGCCGCAATAGCTATAGGTTCGGGTGGTGCTGAGCAAAATACGCCTAATAGCTTCGTTCAAACAGGCTTACAAAGTAACCGCTCTAGGTTCACCGGAACTAGAACAAGCTTTCATCGCTTTAATGAAGCGTATCGTGCCGAACTAACCAACCTTCAGGTCGTTACATTATATGGCACGTTATCAAAACCAGCCGTGTACGATTTAAGCTTGGTATACCACTATTTCCAGCGTGATAACTCTAATGCAAGCATTATTACTGACGGGGTTACTGCACCGTTAATAAACGGTAAAAAAGACCTTGGTTATGGTGTCGACATTGTTGGTTCATACTACTTCAAGAAAATCACTCCTTGGACAAACTTTAAATTTAAACAGGATGCTAGCCTTCGTTTTAGAGCATCTACTTTCAACCCCGGCAGTGCTTATGGTAAGGATACTGATAACATGAAATATCGTGTCAGTATTGACGCTTCATTCCCATTTTAATCAGAAGATACAGTTGGAGAATAAGCATGATTAAAATAATAAATAGGCTTTCAAAAAGGGCATGGTTTGTCGGTTGCTTGATAACTATCACCTTTTTATTGGTAGGTCATGCAGAAGCTAGCCCCGTTAATAAAAACGCAACAACGGGTTACAAAGTTACAGTAATTCCACCTATAGAATGGAAAAAATCGTCTATTCCAGATACGAGTGGGTATAACATAAAAGCAATACGTCTTAAAATACCAACTGGAAAAGTGGCTCAAGCTATCACCCTTAAACGCATCACACGTAAAGGGGCGCTCAGAGACTTTTCCCGAGGTGAACGGTTGTTGGAGTGGGCAAAGCGTCAGGATTCATTCCCCAAGGTCATCAGTGTTTCGCAAGGTGTTGTCAGCCTAGCTGATATTGCAAGGGCTATGAAAAAAAAGCACTTTGAAGAAATATCAAAAGATACTTATATCAGTAGAATTCCTATTCTTATTGAAAAGGGAGCAACGTTACTTATAGACAATAATGAGGAGCTTCGGCTGTCCCAAGAAGGCGGTTCGTTTCTCGTTAATGATGGGATGTTTTTCGCCCTAAATTCACGCTTAATTGGTTGGAGTGAGGCAAAGAAAAGCAATGCAAAGTATGTAAAGGATAATGAGTTCAGGCCTTTTTATACATCATGGGGCGGCAGCAAAACCTATATAAGCGAATCTTACATCGAAAGTTTGGGTTACTTTAAAAGTAAATCATACGGTATTACATTTACTCAATATAAAGAAAAAGATCACGGCCAACTTCAACCACCATCAGGCTGGATTATTAACTCAACATTTGTAGACCTTTACTATGGTTTTTATTGTTATGAAGCCAAAGATGTCGTTTTGTTTGGAAATACTTACATTGATAATATCTTATACGGCATTGACCCGCACGATAGATCGTCTCGGTTATTAATTGCTAACAACCATGTGTACGGTACTAAAAAGAAACATGGCATTATTGTTTCTAGAGAAGTTAACGATAGCTGGATTGTTAATAATAAATCCCATAATAACAAACTCTCAGGCATTGTATTAGATAGAGATAGCCAGCGAAACCTGATCGCCAATAATCATCTTTATGATAATGGTGGCGATGGAATAACTTTGTATGAAAGTTCGAATAACCAAATACTGAACAACCTAATAGTTAATAATGAGCGTCAAGGAATTCGGGTTAGAAACAGCATCAATATTAATTTAAAAGAAAATACAGTTATACAAAATGGTGCTGCTGGAGTTTTTGCCCAAGTAAAGGATCTATCGGGTACAGGTCGTAATTTACTTTTAGACCCTTATCAAGCATCCACATCAGTGAGCTCAATTGGGGATAAATTAATTAGTAATAATTCTGGTCCTATCCAACTGTCTGCTACAGCCATTTTTCGATTATATTCAACTGAGTTTATCAAAACGGCAGATTCTAAAAAGTTATCATTGCAAGGCAGTCTAAATCAACATATGCATAACATATTAGATATTCTCTACCGTCAGGAATTGGCTGTTTCCATAGAGCCTAAATAATGACTAGCAACTCAACAAAAATCACATAAGCATATAATGGTTTTTTCATCTAACATTTTCTTGTTTTTATTTTTACCGCTGTTCTTAGGGGTATATTACCTAACCCCTAATAAGGGTAAAAATTTAGTTATTCTAATAGGCAGCTATGCATTTTATGCTTGGTGGCGAGTAGATTTTTTATTATTGTTTGTTGCTATTACCGTATGGAATTATGGCATTGGTATTATGATTTTCCGCCATTTAGCAAGCCTCAACGCTAAACGCTGGTTAACCTTAGGTATTGTTGGTAATTTGAGCACTTTAGGCTATTTTAAATATGCCAACTTCGGTGTTGAAAGTTTTAACGTCATAGTTAGCCAACTAGGCTTTGAGCCCTTTATTCTTGCACATGTTATATTGCCAATAGGTATATCGTTTTACACCTTTCAGGCTATTAGTTATATTATTGATGTCTATCGCCAAGATACGCCACCCACTAAAAATATTATTAATTTTGCCGCTTTTATTGCGCTATTTCCCCAACTTATTGCAGGCCCAGTACTGCGTTATAAAGATCTTGCAGATCAATTTACTGATCGGAAACATAGCGTAGCTATATTTTCTCAAGGTGTGACGCGCTTTATGCAGGGTTTTATTAGTAAAGTCTTCATTGCTGACTCTATAGCCCCCATTGTTGATGCATGCTACTCACTCCCTTCACCAAGTACCGCTGATGCTTGGTTAGGTGCACTCGCGTATACTGCGCAACTGTTTTTTGACTTTGCTGGTTACAGTGCAATGGCAATAGGCCTAGGGCTTATGATGGGCTTCCATTTTATGGAAAACTTTAATCAGCCTTATATTAGCCAGAGCATTACAGAGTTTTGGCGTCGCTGGCATATCAGTTTATCTTCATGGTTAAGAGATTATTTGTATGTTTCGCTAGGGGGCAACCGTAACGGTGTTTTTAATAATTATAGAAACTTATGTTTAACTATGTTTTTAGGTGGTTTATGGCATGGAGCAAATTGGACTTTTGTCCTTTGGGGTATATGGCATGGCATTATTTTATCTATTGAGCGTGTTTTAGGTGTTAAAGCTGAAAGCGCCAACTTTAATGTGTTCCGTTGGGCGCTAACATTTTTATTTGTCATTATTGGTTGGGTTATGTTTCGTGCTCCGGATGTTGCAACCGCCATATCGTTATACCAAGCGATGTTTAGTATTTCATCCTTTTCAATAAACGAAATGATCTTACAAGACATTACAAGGCTGCAATTTAGTATTCTAATTTTAAGCTACGTTGTGGTTTTAGTAACAGCGCTTAAGCAAACGATACTTTGTAACCTAAAGCAGTACCAGCAAACCGTTTATCGAGTAAGTCAACTTGCGTTATTACCACTGTTTGCATTAAGTGTTTTAAAGCTCTCCGCACAAGACTTTTCGCCTTTTTTGTACTTTCAATTTTAATAGAAGAAAGAGATGACAATGAACAAGGCCTTTCAATTAATAAACATAAGCTTATTTAGTGTTATTTTAATATTTATTGGAACTGCAGCATTATTAGGTAACTCGAACTATTTAGTACAAGATAAAAGTTGGATTAATGGTGAGCAGGCATCCAACTACGAAACACACTTTAATGACGAGTTACCCATTAAGCAGCTAGGAATTAATCTTTGGGCTGCTATTGAATACCTGATTTTTAACGAGGGGCGGAAAGGTGTTGAAATAGGTCTGCAAGGTTGGTTGTTCAGTACAGAAGAATTAAAAGCATATCAACCAGAAGATGATTATACTCTTAGCAATTTTAATAAAATCAAATCTATTTCAGAGCGTTTATCACAACAAAATATTGAATTAGTGGTTGCCCTTGTGCCTTCAAAAGCTAGAATTTATGAAAGCAGATTAAATCACCAGCAACCAAGCTCTGATGCATTGCAGCGTTATCAGCTATTTTCTGATTGGCTTCAAGCAGAAAACATACACTGGACAGGATTTAAAGGCACGTTTTTAGCTGCCAAAAGTCAGCAAGCCGTCTTTTTTAGAACTGATACTCATTGGACACCTAATGGCGCCAAGTTGGCAGCCAAGCAACTTGGCCATTATATTGAGAGACTTGATAAAAGCCTGCTAGGTAATAGCCAACTATTTACTACGACTAGCCTTGAAAGTGAAACTCATGAAGGTGATTTAATGAGTTTTATTCCAATACGGGATTACTTTCCGTGGCTTGGCCCTCAACCTGATTCTTTTAAGCCTCAAGTAACCAGCAAGTCAGATAATAAGGTAACAAATGATACCGAGGGTTTGCTTTTTGATGCGCCCCAAACATTTAACATTACTTTAGTGGGAACCAGTTATAGTGCCAATGAACGATGGAATTTTGTAGGTGCACTGCAACAGCAATTAGGTCAAGGAATATTAAATTACGCAGAAGAAGGTCATGGTCCTATAAAACCGATGGAAAAATACTTAGCTTCTGATGATTATAAGGATTCACCACCAAAATTAATTATTTGGGAGTTTCCAGAACGTTATTTACCAATTAAATAACCCAGTAACACGCTTGAAATGACGAGCACCTTAAATCAACCCATAAGCACAGGAAGTAAATAAGATGAAAAGTTTAAGCATCAACCAGTATAGCCAGCGATTACTAGCGATTTTAAAGTTATCACTGGTTTTTTTAATATCATTCCCTGTGACTAATGTAAGTGCGAATGAAGAAGCGCTATATGGTCCAACCGCTCCAACGGGCTCTACTTTCATCCGTTTTTTTAATAATACAAATAACGGCACACAAACCGCTCATATTGCCGGTAAAGCATTAAAAAGAGCCAAGCCTTATCAGGCTGGGGCTTATCAGTTTTTTCCTGCTAATAACTACATGGTAACAATACAAGGCGATGAGCGATCATTCAAATTTGATGCGAACCATTACTACACTGTTTATTTAAATACCAGCAATAGTGTTGCTATTGCTGAAGGACGTGAGTTTAAAAGCCGTAAAAAAGCACTAATTTCTTTGTACAATCTATCAAACAAAGCACTAAATATTAAAACAGCTAATGGCAAAACAAGTGTTATCGACACGGTGGCTGCTAGTAGCGTAGGGTTTCGTGAAATTAATGCCGTTAAGGTGAGTCTAGCGGCTTTTGATGGCGAAACAAAAATACAAAATGCGCTTATTGTTTCACTAAAACGCGGTAAGGTATTTAACCTGTTTGCTACAATGGATTCGAGTGGGCAAATAAACCTTAACTGGATACAGGATTAAAAGAGAAATAAATAATGCAAAGTAAATTAGGGTTAAAGCATTGCCAAGCACTTTTCTTTTGTCTAATGTTTTTAGGCAGCTTAGGTGTGCGAGCAGATGTCTTATACCAGGTGGAGCCGTCTAATAAATTATGCGCGAAAGCAAGTATTGATGCTGCGTATAACACTAAGTTGCTAAAAGTGAGTAAATATTTATTGATCGGTAAAAATGACTGGCTCTACCGCTCTAATTCTGACCTAAATGAGACGTTTGAGCTTGATCAAAAAGCTATGAGCGACCTGCGCAGGTTCAGTAGAGCCTTAAGTGATCGAGGTACAACGTTATTAGTAGTTTACCAACCAACACGGGGGTTAATAAACCCAGCGGGAGTGATTGATACCGAACGCTTTACCTATAATTATAAAAGGGCTTTTAGTAGTTACAGTAAGGCATTGCAACAAATTGCTAGCACAGGGATTATTGTTCCTGATTTAGCGGTATTATTAGGTTCAACTAGCAGTAAATACTATTACCGCAGAGATTCCCATTGGACACCCTATGGTGCGAAGCTAACGGCAGAGCTGGTTGCAAAAACCATAAAAGATCTTCCCTTATATCCTTCTTTACCAAAAACTCGCTTTAAAACGTCTAGAATTGGTCTTATGGGTAAGGCTGATAATGGAACGCATCAAATGGCGAGCCTTCAGCTTTGTGGTAGCCAATACCCAAAACAGTACGTTGATGAGTTTAAAACAGAAGCTGTTGAGGTTAGCGAAACAGACTTGTTTGCGGACCCTGCTTTGCCAGATATTGTTGTTGCAGGAACCAGTTTTACAAAAGGAGCAACAAATTATAATTTTGTTGGCTACCTTAAAGAGTTTTTATCAACGGATATATTGAATGTGGCTCAAGCAGGTGGTGGGGTTATTGGTTCGCTTATACAGTATTTGCCTAGCGACGACTTTCAAGCAGCGCCGTCTAAACTGCTAATATGGGAGATTCCTTCATACACACGACTCTCAAACACGTTTAATTATCGCCAGATTGTGCCTTTAGTTAATAATGGCTGCATCGGTAAAGCGAAGGTGCTTTCCAAGCATATGAAGTTAACACGCGGCAATAATGAAGTGCTATTTAATGGTGGTGGCAAGGTTCTGCATTTACTTAGTGCAGATTATCTATTAGACATTAAATTTAATCAGCCTGATATAAAACAATTGAAAGCTACTGTTTGGTATCACAATGCTCGAAAAGAGAAAATTAACCTTAAGCACCGTAACCGTGTGGATGCAGACGGCCGTTTTGTACTGGAATTACGCTCTGATGTCGATTGGGGTAAGTTTATATTCACCGCACTTGATATTGAGCTTGATGAAACCTCCGCCCAAAACATGGAGGTGAGCGTATCAATGTGTAGACGCTCCGATCGCCCATTACTGCTAAACACTAAGTAA
>Ga0105358_10001503_pt1 | contig 12441 bp, 11 predicted proteins | sample GOMGulsemesocosm_5_FD_83509 | JGI IMG/M metagenome (GOLD analysis project Ga0105358, IMG submission 83509) | Methane-oxidizing microbial communities from mesocosms in the Gulf of Mexico - GOM15C Gulf of Mexico | ecosystem: Environmental > Aquatic > Marine > Cold seeps | place: Gulf of Mexico...
AAAGAAAGTTATTGGTAAAAATATAAATATAAATTCATATGAATTGAAAAGCATTTAATTTGATCTTACTATTAAATAAATCTTTACTAATATTTTTTTAATTATTTTAGGTAAAAAATTTAGTAGTTTAAGTAAACTAAGTACATTGTGATTTATATGCAGTGTAAAGTTATCTATTACATTTTTATATGCATCACTCCATCCCCAAATGGTTAATAATCTTTCTAATTTTAATTGATTTAAATATTTAGTGAATTTATCTTTCTGTTCTTTAGAAACAGAAGATAACTCTTTCTCTATTCTACTTTCTAATGATAAAAATGGAAAATCATTTTCATTAAGTCCAGTTGCATTTAAACTACCATCAGTCTCAACATAATATCTCATTAAAACTTCTTTAAAATAGCCCAAGTTAGGATATAAACAAGCTAATTTATACCATACCTCTCTATCTTCTGATCTTTTATAAGCTTCGTTAAATAATAAACGTTCATTTTTAAATACTTCTTTTTTGATTATTACGGAACTTGTTTGAACTACTAATCCATTCATAATATTTTCAAGAGAGTTTTCTAAAACACCTTCTTTTTTATAAACAATAGTTTCATACCTTTTACCACCAATAGCTTCGAATGCTGAGCATGACCATAATAATTCTTTATTCATAGTATGAAGTTTATAATGTTTTTCAAGCTTAGTAGGTAACCATTCATCATCAGCATCTAAAAAAGCTATAAATTTACCATGAGCATTTTTAATACCAGTATTTCTTGCTTTTGAAGGTCCTCCATTTGATTGCGTAATTAATCTAACCCTTGAATCATTAATATTCCTTACTATTTCAGGACTATCGTCTTTTGATCCATCATCAATAACTAAGATCTCAAAGTTATTATAAGTTTGATTTAGCACACTATGAATAGTTCTTTCTATATATCTTTTTTTGTTATAAAGTGGTATTACTACGCTAAAGTAAGGTTTATTCATATTTTATTTTCTTCTTTCTTTAAATAATAGATTCAAATATTTCTCTGCAATAAATTTAGGCAAAAATTCATTTGCTCTTCCGATAAGTTCTTTTTCATCATGAGATTCTTTAAGTGAATTTACAATGGCACTTGATAATTCTTCATTTGAACCAACTTTTACTAATTTTCCCCATTTTCCATTTTCTAGAATTTCAGCTGGACCACTCAAACAATCAGTACTTACTACGGGAGTTCCAACTGACATAGCTTCAATAATTACATTTCCAAAACCTTCATTGTATGATGATAAAACAAATAAATCTGCATTTTTATAATAAGGATACAAATTAGAAGTAAATCCAGGAAGTCTTACTCTATCTGATAATTTAAGTTCATCAATTAATTCTTGAAGTTCATCTTTACAACTACCTTCTCCTAGTATTATAAGTTTTGCATCTTCTTTATTTACAACATTTGAAAAAGCTTTGATCAAAGTTTTGAAATCTTTTGCCTTTTCCAATCTTCCTACCGCTAATATCTTTTTTGATTTATTCCACCACGTTGACAATTCATGTTCTTCTGCTAAAAAATCACTTGGAGGCATAGCTCTCAGTGGATTATAGATGACTTGTATATTACTCATTGATAAGCCTGTAACCTCATTTAGTCCTTGTTTTGTACCTTCTGAAACTGCTATAACTTGTGATGACATTTTATATATCCAACGAGAAAAATATTTTAATAAAAACCTATCTTTTTTAGATAATTCAGGTGCTTCTCTAAAGTGTGAATGTTCTGATACAATCAGCTTTAAGGAAGGCATATAAAGCATTTTAGCAATAATTGCAGAAGCAGTATTTGGCCAAGATGGTACAATCATTCCATCAGGTTTTTCAGCTTTTAGATATTTCCCTATTCCTTTGACAATATCACGAGGTCGTGATGAACCAATTTCAAATACTTTACATCCTTTTGGTACTTCCTTTTTAATGGGTCCATCATTATGAGATACTACAAAGTCAATACTATAACCCATTTCTACAAATGCTTCTGCCAAGGTCATTGTAATTCTAGCTACACCATTAGTTGAAAATGATCCAAGAAAAAGTGCTATACTTTTCATAAAAAAACCTTAATTAAATTTAAACTTGTCATCTAAAGTAGACCGATATAATATAAGATTGATTTAAGTGATCTTCTAAAAATAAAATCAAAACTATATGGCTTAAAATTAGAAGATTCTTCTTTCCATTGTAATCCAGATCTAGATACAGATAACATTACTTGATCATTATTATCTCTTAATTTTTCTTGCCATTTTTCTTGTGAGGCATGCTTCCAGCCTTTAAAGCCTTTTTCAATTGCATTTCTTCTCGTATTTAGTCTTCTTTGAACTTGTTTTGCAGACCTTAATGGATAATGTAATACTTTAATTCTTTCAGTATAAGTTGCTCTACACCCATAAGGAAACCTTAAACTTAAGTCTCTATATTTTAATTTATTAGTTACTTTAAAAAATCTACTTTCTGTCCAATCTGATTGAAAGTAGCTTGTGAGTATTTTTTTATCAAAACCAATGATTTCTTCAAACTGCTTTTCCTGAGACTTTAATGGCTCAAATTGAATAGTATTTATAGCAACTACACCAAATCGGCTAGGAACTTTTTTAAGAAACTCCCGAGGGTTATCATAATAAAATTCATCTGAATCCATAAAACACCACCAATCACCATTGTTGGACTCTTTTTTAATAGTTTCCCATATAATAGTTCTTAACCCTTCTTGAAAATTAGCAAAAGTTTGCCCCCATAGAATAATTCGATCAGATGCTAATTCTTGGATAATTTCCCAAGTGCCATCATCACTCCCATTATCTGCAATAAAAATTTTATCTGCCCACTTCAAAGCATCTTGTACAACATCCTTGATTACGTCAGCTTCATTTTTCATTAACAATAACCCATAAATTTTCATTAACTTCTCCTATTCATTTTCTTAATATTTTTTGGATTACTTTTGTTTTTAAATTTCTTAAATATAAACCTGTATCAACTCCAAATATTTTTACAATCCAATTTGTACTTTTGCTAAACTCTACTAAAGGTTGTTTGTATCCGAGATTGTTTAGTAACTCTAGCACTTCTTTTTTTGTTTTATTATCAAGAGGATAGTACTTTCTATAAATTAATGAATACAATGATGCAACTCCCCGATGTAACGAATGATTTTTAATATCATCTTTAACTATCATTTCATATATTCGATAAGAATCCAAATGGGATCGTATTGCTTTTAAATTATTACTCATTGAAATACTAGTACTTATATCTCTTCTGTAATAGACAATACTCTCTTTAACAAAAACAATTTTTTTTGAATGATAAGTAACTCGTGTGAAAAATTCTCCATCTTGATTTTTTGTTAGATTGATATTCCAAACACCAACTTTTTCATGTAATACACGTGAAATTAACCATCCCTGACCTATCATGCTTTGTGAATTTTCCCAAGCCTCTTTAAAAAATAAAAATTTGTCATCATAACTTTTATTTATTATTTGATCTGGAAAAAAAGCTGATTTAATCTCATCAGTAAAATAAGCCCAATTTGATGTTGCTACAATATTTTCTTGAAAGTCATAAACCTTCAACTCTTCTATTTGACATTTGATTTTATCTTTATGCATAATATCATCTGCATCAAAATACTGAATATATGAACCTTTTGAAAGTTCAAATGCTTTATTTCTAGCTACTTGTGCTCCACTATTTTCTTGTGATAAGACTATTATATTGTCATATTTATTTTCATAATGTTTTAGTAAACTTAGACTATTATCTTTAGAACCATCATCGACTAGTATAATTTCTATATTCGAATAACTTTGATTTATTAGAGATTCTAGTGTTTCATGTAAATATTTATCTGCATTGTATACTGGAATTAAAATTGATACCAGTGGATATTGATTTCTCACTTATTTACCTTTTATATTAAGTATATCTATGAATATAATTACTTTAAAAATTATTTGCATACTATTTCGTTTATAAACTCTTTATAGTTTTTTTCAGCATTAAATTTTTCTAGAAATATATTATAGGCTTGAATTCTTACTTTACTTGACTTGAAAAATTTAATATTTTTTAATGCATGTACTATTTCATCTATTTCACATGTCTCACTAAGTAATAAGCCACTTTTTTGGTTTTCTATCATATCTTTTACCCCTCCTACATCTGGAGCTATTATTGGTACATGACAACTCATTGCTTCCATTATTGATACAGGAACTCCTTCTGATAAACTAGTATTTATAAATACATCAACATTATTTTTTCTATAAAATTCATATACTTCGCTATTTGACAAAAAACCTGAAAAAGTATATTTAACATTTGGAATATTTGTTAGTTCATCTTCTGCTAATTTAGAAATCTCTTTATTTAAAGGGCCATCTCCCATATGAGTCCAAATAAATTCATAATTTTTCATATTATTAGCTATAGATTTAAGAGCATAAATAATTTTATCTATTTGTTTTATAGAAACTATTCTAGAACATGAAATGATATGCAAAATATTTTTCTCTGTTGGTTGGGTTATAATGTTGTTGTCCTTTACTCCCAACCTACTTGTTTTTAATATATCGTGAGAAAAGTTATAAGTTAAATGTAAATAATTATTTGCACTTTCTGTAATCGTATAAATTTTATCTATATTCTTTGTAAATACTTTTTTAAAAGGCATATAATTATTTGGCATTCTCTCTTGATAGATGTCATAGCCGTGTATTCTACTAACAAGTTTATAGTTATACTTGTTTTTTAAAGATTGGAGTGCAAAAGTCACTTCTATATTCCAATATGTATATACAGTTGTATTTTCAAGGTTTTTCTTATTCTCAAAATATTTATCAAAAAGTTCATAAAATTTATGGTATTCCCAAAGTGCATGTAAGAAAGCTTTTCTTATTTTTAAAGAAAAAAAGTTGACACTAAAAATTTCTTTATAGAAAAAACTACTGCTAAGTGATTTACACAAATACTTAAGTTTTGTCTTATAAGTAGGATATTTTTGATGATTTATAATATAATCATCAATAATAATATTTTTATTAACTTTTCTTAACTCAGCTGTACTTCTCGATGGAAGTATAGTTAATTCTACTTTTTCAAAAAATTGATAGTAATCAACTTCAGTTTCTAAAAACTCTTCACCAGGGGAATATGGAAAATTATGTGTAATTAGAATTATGTTTTTTTTACCTTCCATTTTTTTCTTTCCTTGTATAATATATTATTAATAGAATAAATATTAGTAACATAAATGACATACTTAGAGTTACTGTATTGAGTACTTCTAAAAAACTAGAATCTCTAAAAATGTATAAACAAATTAAAGGTACAATCATATAAAAAATTGCAAATATTAAAAGTTTCTCTTGCTTATTTAGTACTATGAATAATGTGGATAGTGGTGAAGTCATAAAATTTAAAAATAACCAGGGTGTTAATACTGAAGCAGCTTCTCCTGCTAACTTCCAGTTTTCTCCAAATACAAAACTAAATAGTTCTGGCCCAAATAAATAAATAAATAAAAACATAGGTGCAGCAATAATGGATGCTTTTAGAATAAATTTTATAACAATATCATACAGGTCACTTTTTTTTGTACTGGCTACTTTTTGAAAAAAAACTTGTGATATTGAGCTTCCTATTAAAGACGAAGGAACTTGCACAATCTTCCAAGCTAATGAAAACTGTCCTAAAGTTGCAGTAGCAAAAAGTTTTGCGATTAAGATATTTATACCTGAAAGTCTAAATCCATCTATGATTGCATTTGGCAAATTATATAGGGGGAACTTCTTATACTTTCTCATCAATGCAAATATTTTTATTTTTTTTATTTTTTTAAATTTATCTTTATCCTTCTCTTTAATCATTTTAGATAAAAATACTGTTGCAATAGCTTGACCCAATATATCACTTAATATTAGTCCACCAGTTCCAAAGCCACCAAATCCCATACTAAGTTTTGATGATGTGTTTACAGAACTTTGTACTACGGTATGCATTGCTAATTGTTTATATTGTTTGTTTCTATTTAATAATTTAGTGAAACTACGTGTTATACCTAAGAAAAGAACTGAAATAGGTATAAAATAGAGCCAAAAAGACAAATCTTTATTTCCAAAAAAATCTGTAATTTGTGAGTTAAAGATAAAAACTATTAGAAAAGATATAAAGCTTACTAAAAAAGTTGTGATTAAAGAAAGTCCTACTAAATTCAAAGCATCTTCATCTTTTTTTGGAAGTACAATCGCTACATCATATTGTGCAGTTACAATAGTAGCCAAAATATAAACTATACTTCCATATATTGCAACAATTCCAAATTCTTCTGGGGTATAAATCCTTGTAAGAATAGGACTAGCAGCAAATGCAATTATTTGAACTATCATAGTTCCACTCATAAGAGTTAAAACATTTTGGGTAAATTCTGATTTTGGTTTTAGTTTATTTAACATACTTTCTTTTCTAACTTTTTTGATATTTTTTTTAACACTAGAATAGAAATATCTACTGATACAAGTATTTCATTATTTGTTTTTGCTATGGCTTGCATATATCTTGGTATTATATATTTTAGAGCAAATCTTTTTTTTGACATTTTTCTAGCTTCTTTTAAAATCATCATCAATTCTAACGATATCATCTTCACCAGTATACTCACCAACTTGTGCTTCTATTAAAACTACAGGAATCTTTCCTTCATTTTCTAGTCTATGAAGTTCTCCCATTTTAATATATGTAGATTCATTTGGTCTTACATATCTTGTTTCATCTGCTACTGTTACTGTTGCAGTCCCTGATACTACTATCCAGTGTTCATTTCTATGATAGTGTTTTTGTAAAGATAATCTTTTACCAGGTTTTACTTCTATTCTTTTAACTTTATACCCTTCTTGTTCTTCAAGAACTGTATATGTTCCCCAAGGTCTATGTCCTGTTAGGTGAATATTATGAAGTTGTGTAGTTTCTCTAACTTGTGCAACTACTTGTTTTACTTTTTGAGAACTTCCTTTTTTTGAAATAAGAAGTGCATCACCAGTATCAACTATAATAGTATCTTCTATATCTACTGTTGCTATTTTTCTCTCATTTCCATAGATTAGATTATTTTTAGAATCAATTGAGATATGATTTGGATTTTGTGTATTATTATCTTTATCTTTTGGTAATTCTTCAAATAGTGCATCGAAGCTCCCTAAGTCACTCCAAGCAATATCAGAAGGTATTACTTTTACTTTTGTTGATTTTTCCATTACAGCATAATCTATACTATCTTCTGGAATATTACTCATATCTTCATGAGTGATTCTAACTATTCCTTCACTTTTAGCATTTTCATAAGCAGTTTTTGAAGTTTCATATATTTTTGGAGAGTATGTTTTTAATTCATCTAAAAATACTCCAGCTTTAAAACAGAACATTCCAGAGTTCCAGTAATAGTTGCCAGCTTTTAGGTATTCTTCTGCTGTTTCTTTATTTGGTTTTTCATGAAAAGCTTTTACATCTAGGTCTTTAGCTTCAATATATCCAAATCCAGTTTCAGCAAACTGCGGTGTAATACCAAATGTTACAAGATTATCTTCATTTGCAAGTTCTTTTGCTTGAGCTAATACTTTTGCATATTCACCTTCATCTTTTATTAGATGATCACTTGGAGTTACAAGTACTATTTCATCATAAGGTAAATCTAGACAAGCTAATGCAATAGCAGGTGCTGTGTTTCTTCCTACTGGTTCTAATAAGTATTTATTATTAGTTTTATCTAGTTCTTCTAGTTGTTCTAATGCTAAAAAATATTGTTCAGCATTTGAAACTATATATTGGCTATTACAGTTTTTTGAGTTTCTTTCAACTGTTAGTTGGAATAATGACTGGTCTTCAAAAAGTTTTACAAACTGTTTTGGCATTAAAGTTCTACTTATTGGCCAAAGTCTTGTTCCTGACCCTCCGCATAGTATTATGTTTGTCATTTATTTACAATCTTCCATCAACATCATCAATAATAGATTTAATATCAAATTTTACAGCATCACCAGTATTACTTAAATCCAAAGTCTTAAACTCATCGTGAGCAACAGCAATTACAATACCATCATATTTAGTAGGGTTAATATTTTCAACTAAATCTAAGTTATACTCACGTTTAACTTCTTCTTTATCAGCCCATGGATCATATACATCTATATTACATCCAAACTCTTGTAATTCTTCAACTACATCAATAACTCTAGAGTTTCTAATATCAGGACAATTCTCTTTAAAAGTAATTCCTAACATTAAAACATTAGATCCTTCTATTTTATGACCTTTTTTAATCATAAGCTTAATAACTTGATTTGCTACATAGATACCCATATTATCATTTAGTCTTCTACCTGCTAAAATAATCTCAGGGTTGTATCCAATTTGTTGAGCTTTATGAGTTAAGTAGTATGGATCTACACCAATACAATGTCCACCAACTAATCCTGGCTTAAATTTTAAGAAGTTCCATTTTGTTCCTGCAGCTTCTAAAACATCATTTGTATTAATTCCAAGTTTATTAAAAATAATTGATAATTCATTTACAAATGCAATATTAATATCTCTTTGAGAATTTTCAATAACTTTTGCAGCTTCTGCTACTTTAATTGTAGGAGCTAAGTGAGTACCTGCAGTTATAATACTTGAATATAGTGCATCTACTTTCTTACCTATTTCAGGAGTTGAACCAGCAGTTACTTTTAATATTTTAGTAACTGTATGTTCTTTATCTCCTGGATTGATTCTTTCAGGAGAGTATCCACAAAAGAAGTCTTCATTAAACTTCATACCAGAGAACTTTTCAAGTACGGGAACACAGTCTTCTTCCGTAGCCCCTGGATATACAGTTGATTCATAAATAACGATATCATCTTTTTTAAGAACCTTACCTATAGTCTCACTTGCTTTTATTAAAGGAGTTAAATCTGGTCTTTTATTTTTATCAATTGGAGTAGGAACTGTAACAATATAAATATTACAATCTTTGATATCTTCAATATTACAAGTGAACTTGATATTATTATCTATTGCTTCTTGAAGCTGAGATTCATTAAGTTCAAGAGTTCTATCATATGCACGTGATAATTCATCTATTCTTGTTTGATAAATATCTAAACCAACTACTTCATATTTTGAAGAAAATGCATGAGCTAAAGGTAACCCTACATAGCCTAATCCAATTACACATATTTTAGAGGTATTCATTATTTTTTATTTCCTTTACTGTCATATCCAAAGAATTCTAAGTACCAATCTACAAACTTATTAACACCTTCTTGTATTGGAGTTTCAGGCTTATATCCTAAGTCTTCAACTAAATCTTTAACATCAGCAAATGTTGCAGGAACATCTCCTGGTTGAATTGGCATTAAGTTTTTATTAATCTTCTTTCCTAATCTATTTTCAATAGCAGTAATAAAGTCCATTAATTTTACGGGATTATTATTTCCTATATTATATACTTTATAAGGAGCAGAAGATGTTGAAACTTGTCCCGTTTTACCATTCCAATCTTCATCTTTTTTTGCTGGATTATCTATTACTCTAATAATTCCTTCAACTATATCATCAACATAAGTAAAATCTCTTAGCATTTCACCATTATTAAATACATCAATTGTATTACCTTCTAATGCAGCTTTTGTAAATAGATATAAAGCCATATCTGGTCTTCCCCAAGGTCCATAAACAGTAAAAAATCTTAATCCAGTAGTAGATATATCAAAAAGGTGAGAATATGTATGAGCCATTAATTCATTTGCTTTTTTAGATGCAGCATAAAGTGATATAGGATGTGATACATCATGATTTGTTGAGAAAGGAAGTTCTTCATTTAAACCATAAACAGAAGAACTTGATGCATAACATAAGTTTCTTACTTCATTATGTCTACAAGCTTCTAAAATATTCATAAATCCAATAATATTTGAATCCATATAAGCATCCGGATTAGTTAAAGAGTAACGAACACCAGCTTGAGCAGCTAAGTTACAAACAGCATCAAACTTTTCATCTTCAAAAAGTTTCATCATAGTATCTTTATCTTCTAAATTCATTTTTATAAATTTATAATTACTATTTGTTTTTGATGTTAAAGTTTTATTAGATTCAATACTTGGACCATCTTCAAGAGTATCTATTATTCCACCTCTTTGAAGTCTTCCATATTTAACTTTTTGGTCATAGTAATCGTTGATATTATCAAGTCCTACAACTTCATCTCCACGTTCTAATAATTTTATAGCTAAATGACTTCCTATAAATCCTGCTGTTCCTGTTACAAGTATTTTCATTTTATTTATTCCCTTTATCTTTAATCATTATTAAATAAATCTCTAGTATAGATTTTATCTGACACATCTTTTAAGTTTTCACTTAATCTATTTGCTACTATTACATCTGATATTTTTTTGAACTCATCCATGTCTTTTACAACTCTTGAATGATAGAATTCATCTTCTTCAAATACTGGTTCATATATAACTACTTCAATACCTTTAGCTTTGATTCTTTTCATAATACCTTGTATTGCACTAGCTCTAAAGTTATCCGATCCTGTTTTCATTACAAGTCTATAAATACCTACAGTTTTTGGATTTTTTGCAATAATACTATCTGCTATAAAATCTTTTCTAGTTGTATTTGAATCAACTATTGCACCAATTATATTATTAGGAACATCTCTATAGTTTGCTCTTAATTGTTTTGTATCTTTTGGAAGACAATATCCACCATATCCAAAGCTTGGGTTATTATAATGAGATCCGATTCTTGGATCTAAACCAACACCTTCAATTATTTGCTTAGAATCTAATCCATGAGATTCTGCATAAGAATCTAGTTCATTAAAGTATGCAACTCTCATAGCAAGATATGTATTTGAAAATAGTTTAATAGCTTCTGCTTCAGTTGAGTCTGTAAAAAGAATTTCTATATTTTCTTTTATTGCACCTTGAGCAAGTAGTTTAGCAAAAGTTTTAGCACGTTCACTTTGTTCACCTACTATTATTCTAGATGGGTGAAGGTTATCAAATAGTGCTTTTCCTTCTCTTAAGAATTCAGGTGAAAATATTATATTTTCTGTATTAAACTTTTCTTTTATATCTTTTGTATAACCAACAGGAACAGTTGATTTTATAATCATAGTAGCATTTGGATTTATTTCAATTACATCTTTGATTACTACTTCTACAGATCTAGTATTAAAGTAATTTGTTTCTTCATCATAATCAGTTGGAGTTGCTATGATAATAAACTCTGCATCTTTATATGCTTTTTGTTTATCTAAAGTTGCTGTGAAGTTTAAATCATCTCTTAAAAGATATTCTTCTATTTCTTTATCTTCTATTGGAGATATTTTTTTATTTAAAAGTTCAACTTTTTCTGGGATAATATCCAAAGCTACTACTTCATTATCTTGTGATAGTAAGATACCATTTGATAGTCCTACGTATCCTGTTCCTGCTATTGCTATTTTCAAATTTAAATCCTTGTCAATTAAATAATATTATACCATATTAAAATTGTTTATTTATTTATTTTTTAATTTATCTTTTAAAATAATCTTACCAGCTTCAACACCAGGTTGATCATAAGTATTGATTTGTACAAAGCTTCCTACTATTGAAGTAAGTAGCTCGTATGAGTACATAAGTTTTCCTATGTTGTATTCATCTTGTGCTTCTATTGTGATTACATCACATGGTATATCTTTTAGGTTTTGTATAGCTTCTATAGTTGCATCTGCTTGTTCATTAATAATATTTTTAAATTTGATATTATTTATATAGTCAAGACCTTCTAATCCTGGAAGTGTTACATCTGGAATTGTAAGATCATTTTCAAAGTCTGCTACTTTTATAAACGTCACAGTTTTATCTCTTTTACCTTCCATAATTAGCTGTAAAAAAGAGTGTTGATCTACAGGACCAATTAGACCTATTGGAGTTAGGGCTTGTTTCGTACCATTTATATTTATTTTTCCAAGGCTTTCACCCCATAACTGTACATACCATTTATTAAAACCTTCAAGAAGTGAAGAGTATGAAAATATTACGTTTATATTAAACTTATTTTTATTCTCAACCATAAATCTAGCTTTTTCCATAATAGACGTATAATAATCACCCTTACCAAAGTAGTCATTATAGATTGTCTGACAACCAGTTAGGATTCTATCTATATCTAATCCCATGATAGCCATAGGTACAAGACCAACAGCTGTAAATACTGAAAATCTCCCACCTACGTTTTTAGGTATCTCGAAAGTTTTCATATCATTTGTTTTAGCATATGTATTTAGCTTACTATCATCTTCTGTTATACAAATAGTATTTGATTTATCAAGAGTAGTAATAGATGATAGGTATTTTAAA
>Ga0105358_10001506_pt1 | contig 12419 bp, 10 predicted proteins | sample GOMGulsemesocosm_5_FD_83509 | JGI IMG/M metagenome (GOLD analysis project Ga0105358, IMG submission 83509) | Methane-oxidizing microbial communities from mesocosms in the Gulf of Mexico - GOM15C Gulf of Mexico | ecosystem: Environmental > Aquatic > Marine > Cold seeps | place: Gulf of Mexico...
CAAAGAAATGGACCATGCCAATAAGAAACTGGAAATTAGCACTGAACAGATTTATGATCGAGTTTGAAGACCGGTTATCGGACTTCATTTAACGGGCGGTTACACAAAACTATTTACAGTCTCACTTTTCCCCACTAGATCATCTTAAAAACAGGTAACGCTAAACTACTTTGTAGCATCATCAAATCATGAGTGCGCCCCTCCTCTCCTCACATAAAGGCCTTTACCAAACAGACTTCTTGAATAGATTTAAGCACATGGGCATCTGATACCCCGCAAGCTTGCCTTGATACATACAGGCACGCTTTTCCACTAGGAGTTACTCTGGCGTTGCAACCAAAGATGCGGCTCTCCCTCCATGCACAGACCTCGTCCTCAAAGTTCGTAATATCAATACTTTGTGATTTTACTATGGCTAGCTCTGTTTTGTATTTCAGTGAGTTCTGAACAGCGTTTCGCAACAACGTAATGATCGGGATAAAAAATTGCGGTCGAACAACATACATTTTCTGATAACGGCGGGACACATCTACAATACCTGAATTATAGAGCTCACTCTCAGGCTCAAGAAGAGATACTAGAATGGCGTATTCACAGTTCTTTTCATTACGATCTTTATCGAGCTCTTTAAGAAAGTCTTCGTTCCTCGTTTTTTGTCGCTGTTTCGTCATTCTCATTTTTCATCTCAAACATAACAGAGACGATTTCAGTGCCGGCCTCATTTGAGTCGCGAAAAATATAGTCGCCTTTGCTACCGGCACTTGCGTCGTTATCCTTCTCGAAATAAGCTCTTGGAAACGCTGTCGCTCGAATACGGTTAAACTCAGTTTCACAGTGTTGCTCAAGGGTTTCACCAACCATCTTGGTTGAAAGCCGAACCTTCATGTCCCTGAAGCGCTCAATCTCATCATTGCGATCTTTAATTTGTATTTCATACATGTCCTTGAGCGACTTTTTAGCAAGCTGCTTTTCAAGCTCCGCTTGTTTAAGGCCTCTCTTCAGTTCGTCACGATCCTTCTCAACGGCACTTATGGCCTCAAGTAACCGCAAGTTTTTGCGACATCTCACCCGCATCCAGTTTGGCCTTAAGCTCTTGAATTTTAGTATCCTTGGCTGCGGCAGCCTTTAGCATTTCAGTTCCAATCTCGCTCTTCGCGAGCTCCACCGCGTTATTCTTTTCCTTCTCGGCCAGTTCAAAGCCGCTCATTCAACTGTTGTTCAAACTCGTTGTCGCGAACCTGCTTTAAAATATCTGCATATTCAGATTCGTCTATTTTTAATGCTTTCTCGCAGTGAGGGCAGATGATTTTATGTATGTTTTTTCTCCTTTTACAGCAAGCGATATGTGCCTAAATTGCTGCTCATCTGTATAGTGTGCATTTTCTTTAAGTCGGGAAGTGAAAGAAAAGTGTTGCCCTAACACAAGTATTCAAATGATCTAAACCTTGGAGTATCTGTATGTGCCTTTTATATTAGCATGCAGAAATTCACCACGAGAATCTGAAGCAACCATCTCATCATAAACATGGCGTGGGACATCAAAATATTGATAAACACCACCATTTGTAAATTCTACTTGTAAAATATCGCTTCCTTCATCATGCCCAAATTGACCAATATTGCTTGAATTTCCATCTTCCATATCCATACCTAAATCCTCTTCCACTTTTTCAATTCTAGGGCTTTGCGCCCTCCACGTTTCAACAACTGCCTCATAATCAGGATCTGTCTCCATTTTAATGCCCCAGCCACCTGCATTATGTGATTCATCTAGAGGCACTTCATCATAAACAATAGGATCTTGACTATCTGGCCTTCTATTTTTCGGAGGCGCTTCTATAGTTGTGCGCATGGGTAACTTAACTGCCTCACCTAGAATTATAGCCTCACCTGTTCTTAGAATAGGCAGCATACCCGTTAGTCCATCTAAATTATCTGATATAGCTGATGTAATATGCTTTCTGTCCGAGGCATTGGTTAACCTTAGCGCAAAAAAAGTACCGCACTGGGAAAGAATAGTAGAATTAATTTCTGAGGGTCGTTGACTAACAATCATGGCACCAACTCCGTATTTTCTTCCCTCTTTAACAATACGCTGAACTACCTTTGACGCCATCCCCTTGAAATTATCATTTAAATATATGTGTGCCTCTTCCATAACTATCAACAAAGGCCTATTTCTACCTCCTTGAGCCAAATCCCTAGCCCAAAACAATGCCTCGTATAACAATCGAAGAAGTGCGCCTATAGTGGTTTGTAAAGTATCGGAAGGGACACCAGATAAATCTAGAATCGTAACAGGGCGATCACTTCCCATCCAACTTTTTAATAGAGGCCCTAAATCTTTCGTAACCTTTCCATCAGCATCTGGCATCCAGTCATGTGGCTTGAAGATAAAATCGTATCTAGGAATTCTTAACTTGGTGCCTAGTAACTGAAGCTGTTTTGACAAGTTCAAAGAAGCGGGTAGATAGTTAACTTTAACTGCATCAGCTCCTGCTTCAACATGTTTAAAAATAGGGGCGATTCCCTTCATGGGGTCACCTATTAAATCGTTACCTGCCGCATCTTGTTCATAGGCTAAATTACTCATTGGGATATTTGGCGTTCGCTTATAATAAGTACCAAAAGTCTCAATGTATAATTCACACCATAAGTGATGAATACTAAATGGAACAGGGGAGTCTACGCTGAGTGTATCCACACAAACGCCTTTTCTTGGATATTTTTTTAAAGATTCTAGCTTATATTTCTGCACCCTTTCCATGACGATATTTTTATCTTTTTCGCTGTTAAACTCTCCAAAACTAATCTCACACAGTTCTTCAAAATTTAATGCCCAGAACGGTATGTGTAATTTATTCTCTTTGAGTTTTAGGGACGTATCTCCATTAATTTTATAAATATGCGCCTTATCCTGCAACGCTTGACCATATTCCCCATGAAGATCCAGCATTATTACCCTAGAAGACGGGTATCTCTCGCTATCAGATAAAGCATTCATGATGCTTGCTACTGTCGTAGATTTCCCAGACCCTGTAGTTCCAACCACTGCCGAGTGCCGTGTTACAAGTTTATTAACATCCACCAGCGCTGGTATTGAATCTGCATTTGAAATGTGTCCAAGTTTTACAAAATACGGCTCATCATGCTGGCCATAAATATTTTTTAGTTCTTTTTCAGATACTAAATGTACTTCATCACCTATGGTTGGATACTGAGATAAGCCTCTTTGAAACATACCGTTTCTAGGCCCCTCTCCAATCAATTGAATAGTCATCCATCGATTGCCATGCTGATTATTTTCAATTTCCTTCTCAGGAACAGCACTAGCACCTACTTGACTGATAATGCCAAATAAATCGTTATATCCAATAGGTATTCTGATAAAACTACCTATCTGGCCTACTCTATAGCCTTGGCCATCTATATACACAAACCCAGTCAAAGATTCCTGAGATAAAGAAATGCTTACAGTAGTTCCATTCACATCTTGAACATCACCAAGATAGGTTTCCTTGCTAGACATTTTTCTCATCCCGCGGGCTACCAATTATTTTTTGAAGAAAGCGAGTAAACTCAGAAAAATCACCGAGCTTAATTAATGTATTAGCTTTTCCGTGGTCATCACCCTCACTGCTATGAACAAAACCTCTAATATCTGGGTCATCCTCATCAGTTTTGGCATTGCCCCAACATCCAACATTTGTACCGATTATTGCTTTATCATAAGTCCAAATATTAAGGTTGTGTTGATTATTGGCTAGCCTATAAGCTTCAGAATAGCTCTCAATCAATTCACTTTCTTTATCTTTAATTAGCTCTCCTTTATCATCCCTTAATTCGTACGTCCCAAACATTAGGCCAAGCACCATTCCTGTTGGATTTGCTTTTAGCGCATTGACAATAGTATCGTTTAAATGACTATCATGAAATGAATAGCCGGATAAGATTAAAAGAGATGATTTTTTCCTAACGAATCTATTTAATTGGTCTATTAAAGCAAGATAAGGCATCTTCCGGCTTTCTTCATATTTTAAATGCGATGGGTATATTAAATGTGACGCATCCTCTTTAATTTCAGAAGAGCGGTACACCCTTTTTTCTACGTTATTATTTTTAGTTTTGATAGTTTCTTGATACCATGTTATTGACCCGTGAATCTTCCAAAGCCTAGACCAATGCGTAGGTATAAGGCCATCCTGAACAGCCCGAAGATCAAAAAATGACCTTCGAGAACCAACAAACCCATCAAAGTATGGAACTTCTTGATCTTCAAGTGCTTGCTCCATCAAAAGATCATAATTTGTGGTGAATATTTCTACAGCATTTTTCCTGTCAATCGAGCTTATCCATTTGCTCAAGCGGTGGTATGGCGTTTCTTTGTTTGGAAGGACAACACTAAGCTTTCTTACTATCTCTAAACAAATGTCTTTCTCAAGCTCCTGCAAATCACTCTCAGAAAGCCCCCTAACATCACCCCCCTTAGAAACCAGAAAAAGACTCCTAAGAAAGCTAAGGATATGTTCGATATTTTCAGTATCTCCCTCTGATGCTTTCAGTTCGGAGAGAAGTTTTTTATATTTCTCATTTTCAGATAATTGTTGAGTTATGTGTTGAGTTAGCTGCTTAACATCTGGAATTAAAGGCCATTTTCCTTCACCCATTTTTACAGAAAGAGGGCAACCTGCGGATATAAAAAAACCTATTGATTCATTATCCTGTGACAGTGATTGCCTAAGATATTTTAAATGCCGTACGGGGTCGTGCATATTATCCATTTTATATCTCTCTTATTATTACGCGTAATTTCAATCTGCTAATGTCCGTTTTGGATCGAGTTCAGCCCTTAACTAAACAAGCAGACTCTACATCGTATCTATAGTTACTCAGGGTCTTATTTCGAACTTTCTCTACCACCTCATCAATAATAAATACTGGAACTAGAAACCACTCCCTTGGCGTGACAGGATTGCCAAAGCGATCATTGATTTGAATATCAAGCTTAGCGTTCTCAAAGAACTTATGGAGTATATGCTCAAGCTTGGTCCGATTTATGTTGTAAAGCTCATAAGTGGCCACAATTTCGACATCTGCCATCAAATATGTAGGGTCGAGCTTTGCATTTGATATGCGAGTTTCTACCTTACCTCCGGTAACACCAATCTTATGAATTACATCTCTATTTTCGATGATTGTGGGATGCTCTGATTTGCTCCGTAGCACATAAATAGTACCGCTGGCTAAATCCTCATCACCTGATGTATCAGAGAACAAAGGGCCTGCCGTCAGTTCAATAATTCTCCTTCCCGCTTCGTCTCTATCTAATGCTTTTTGCAATGACCGGAGCAAAAGATCACTCTCAGTTCCGTTGTCATAAATTACGCGCAATCGGTAATCGTTATTATCAAAGCCATGAATACGCCCTTCACTCACTTCTGCAACATAAGCTTTTTGCCCAAAAAGTATGAATAGGTCACCCTGGTCAATTTGTGCGTTCTTTACAAGAAGTTTAGCTTCTCGAAGCCCAGACTTAAGGTCCTGTTGAACAGCATCAAATATAGGTTTGAATTTTTCAAAATCCTCACATAACTCTCGTTTTGCAATTTCTTCTGCCGCCTTAACCTCAGCCCGCGTTTTCACATGCTTTAAAAAAGTAACATCTCCCTCTTTAGGGGCTTCTACGCCAAGTTCTTTAAGAAGTTCAGCATCACTTTTATATTCCTTCGATGACTCGGGAGTTCGATTTTCAACAACTAAAAGCCCTTGATGGTCTATTTCTTCGACTAGACTTCGACACTCTTCTTGGTCAATGATTTGATCAAGGCGTGTGGCATACAAACGCTCGAAAATGCCTTTACTCTCACCATGAGCTGGGGAATGCCCATGCTCCTCAACAAAATGCTGGATTTCTTCAAAGCCAGCAATAATACGTTCTTCACGTGGAGAGTAAGTTCCTTTCTTCTTTGGAGCTGCTTCAACTCCCAGCTCTGCAAGTAACTCTGCATTCGATTTTTCAACCATTGCTTTCCTCCGCGACTTTGCGCTGTAGAAATGCAATGCCTTCTGCCATGCGCTTTTCCCAAGGGTCAGCCGCAGTTAGCTCAGGCAATCGGCCACGTTCATTTTTAAATTTAATGGCACGCCCAGCTAATTCTCGCGCCTCTTCCTCTGTAAGATTGATTTTTTTGGCAGTAATGACAGCAGCTACTTGTTTAAGGCTTTCCTCCGTCATTGATTTAGCTAGGATTGCATACGCTTCACTAAACGGATTGATTTTGTCTATTAAGTCAATATCCAGCTCAGTGACATTCATTGCATATTTTCTTACACCATCAATAAAAGCAGTACTACCTCCACGCTCAATGTCCTCATCTTGGCTTACAATTTCTTTTGCTTTCTGTGTCAAGTTAAGAGCTGCAACGGCATGTTGACGTATGGCTTCTTGATCCTCAGCATCAAGATCAGGATACTTATCTTTAACAATTTTCCCCATGCGTACTTGCGTTAATTCTTCTGGCACCATTTCTTCGTCAAAGAGCCCTCGCTCAAGAGCGCTCTTATCCTGCACAAATGCGGTAATCACCTCGTTTAAATCTTCCTGACAAATACGCTGCGCATCGTCACTTTTAGGCGCAACCAAACCATTTATTTCTATCTGAAATTGTCCTGTGGTCGAATTAAAACCCACATTATTACCCTTCGGGTCATAACCATTCTCACCATAGTCAAACCCTTCTATAGGAGCGCTTTGTGGACTCTTAGGCGTAAAGTTAAATTTGGGCGCAAGCACCTGCTCCATCAACAAGCTAGCAGCAATGGCTTTTAAAGTATCGTTAACAGCATCGGTAACAGCCCCTTCGGAAGCATCAGGCTCTGCAATCAAGTTTGTAAACCGTGAATGAGTTTTACCTTCTGCATCACGGGTTGCTCGACCAATGATCTGTATAATCTCGGTAAGGCTAGAACGGTAACCAACAGTTAACGCATGTTCACACCAAACCCAGTCAAACCCTTCTTTAGCCATACCAAGGGCAATAATAATATCTACGTGATCCCTATTACTTTTTACTTCAGGTAACCTTAGAGAAGCTGATACTTGATCACGTTTAGCTGAATCATCAACCAAATCTGCAATTTTAAGAATTTTTCCACTTGCCATTTTCACTAATTGAAATCCAGTGACCGGATCAACACCTTGCCATTCACCAAGTTCATCAATGATGTGTTCGACTTCCGTGTTTTTTCCACGCTTTGTACTTTCCCGTGAATTCACGTTGGGAATATGAATAATGGTTTTTTCATCCGGGTCGAGCACCTTTAAAATATCATCGGCGTATGAGCCAGAATAAAAGTAATAACCAATATCCAAGGTTTTTAAATACTCATAGCCATTCAATTGCTCATAATAAGTATAAGTAACAGTATCGAATTTAGCTTCGTCCTGTGGCAAAAGAACCGCTTCTGCATCACCTCTAAAATATGAGCCTGTCATGGCGACAATATGCGCTTTATCACGCGCTACTAATTCAGTGACTTGGATTCCAAGCTTGTTGTCAGGGTTGGAAGAAACATGATGAAATTCATCAATCGCGATTAAGCAGTTATCAAAAGCTGAGATACCACTTTTTTCAAATGCATTGCGAAAAGTAGCGTGGGGACATACTAGTATTTTGTCATCACTATTAAGAAAGGAATTAACTGAATCGGCTTTGCTACCGTCTTCTCCTGGTGCATTACAAAGGTTCCACTTAGGTTCAACTTCCCAATCCCAGTTGAAACCATATTTTGAAAGCGGTTCATTATTAAAACTAGAACCAATAGATTTCTCTGGCACAGCAATAATGACTTTTTTAAGCCCTTGATTATGTAATTTATCCAAAGCAATAAACATCAAAGCACGACTTTTACCCGAAGCGGGGGGCGACTTAATCAGTAAATATTGCTCGCCACGTTTTTCATAGGCACGCTCTTGCATAACACGCATACCCAGTTCATTTGACTTTTTTGAGCTGCCATTGTGGGCATAGCTAACTGAAATAGAGGGGATAGCTTTATGTTCCGTCATATCAAGATGCCTTCGTCTTAGTGTTGCTTGTCATTTTTACATATAAATCAAAAAGTTTTTCTAATCGCTCTGTATCATTTTTAAACCTGCGACCAATATATATACGCTCTAACACCTCATCATTTAATTCATGAGCATGACGTAAATTTTCTGGCATTTTTACTGGGTTGTAAAGGTCAGCGATAGTGGCTGGAAAATGCACTTCACGGGCTAAAAGAATATCCTCAGCACATCGGGTCAAATCTTTTTTATTTTTTTCAGTCAGCTTAGGAACGGGGAATGTATTCCAGCCAAGCGTATTGGAATAAGAAAATCGCATCTCTAAGCGCACGCATACGGTACCTATCCATACCCAATGCAGACGTGATGCTATCAGCGCCATATTCCAAAGAGGAGCGTCATACAAAGCGAAGTTACGATCTCCAATTACTGCATGATCACTCATAAAGCCAACAGGTAAATACGGACGACTTTCTGAGCTTACTCTAGGTGTTACAATTACAGTTCTATTAGCAAGCCGCGGGGTTTTAAACTGATGAGGTCTACTAGCAAGGCTTCTTGCATACGCATCTTTACTTTTTAAACGTGCTTCTTTTACTAGCTCTATCTGCTTTAATATTGGAGGTGACTTTATCGCCTCTTCAAGCTTTTCATTGGTTATCCAGATGCAATAACGAGTCTCTCCATTGATTAATTCTTTAGAACCGTAAAATTGTTTAATGAACTTCCCACTAGTAGCTTCATCTAACTTCATTTCTTGTAACTGGCTAGCCACTAATGTCAAATGCCCACCATCATCGGCTTTGTTTCCGAAATCCATCAAATTAACTTCCGTTAATGGTTTCATCGATTTGTCAACAATTACATTTGAACCAGCGATTAAATATGCATTGATATTATCTGCTTTTTTTTCTATGACTTCACCATCATTAACTATTGAAAAGAGGCGTCGAAATTTTTTGGCTTGATTTGAAATTCCAACAATAACCACCGTTACACCAGCATTATGACTAGCTAAATTTGCCCATTTGAAAGACGTATGAGCAAAGATAATTTCATGAGCTGTCTCAAAAATCAAAGGCCATAGAAAAGACACCTGCTGCCCTTGGCAAATAGAGTTAGTCGCCACAAAGGCTGATGATGCATTAGTGCACCTCCCATAATCGGCAGCCTTCATGAACCACCCAGTGACATAGTCCAACGACTTCCATGTTTTCGTGCGACTTTTAAAGATGGCCCCCAAGTCAGATTTTTGTGCTTTTGACTGCCAAGTCGAGCCCAGGTATGGGGGATTTCCACAGATATAGGTCTCGCCCCCTTCATTTTCAAAATCTATTTCTGCTTGGTCAAGAGGTGTACTAAAAAGGTCATCTCCAATCAATTTAACTCCTGTACCCGTTGGTGGGCAAACAGACAACCAATCAAGACGTAAGGCATTACCACAGGTAATCCAATTCATAGCATCAAGCGGAAGGAATTCAGCCAAGGCATCTTTCTGACCGCGATAAAGGACATCACATTGATATTCCGCAATAATTAACGCAAGCCGTGCTATCTCCGCAGGAAAATTTCTTAGCTCTATGCCACGAAAATTAGTTAAAGGAATTTCTGACTTTTGGTGCGCCTCTGTTCGACGTTGATTAATTTCATATTCAATAGCACGCATTTCTTTATAGGCAATGACAAGAAAGTTCCCTGATCCACAAGCAGGGTCAAATACACGGACATTTGACATACGCTTGCGCAGATTTAATAATTTTCTAGCATTATCTCCTGCCTGTTCTAACTGCTCGCGTAAGTCATCTAAAAACAGTGGGTTTAGAACTTTGAGGATATTGGGCACGCTGGTGTAATGCATTCCCAAAGAACCACGCTCTTCATCATCCGCAACGGCTTGTATCATCGAACCAAAAATATCTGGGTTTATCTGTTGCCAATCCAGAGTACCAACATGCAAAAGATAAGAGCGCGCTATCTTAGTAAAGCGAGGCACTTCTATATTGCCAGAAAAAAGGCCGCCATTCACATAAGGAAATTCACCTGCCCAAGAACGAATATTTTCATTATTGTGATTCTCTTTTTTTGTATTCATTGAACGAAAGAGTTCGCCAATTACCTCATGGGTGTTTGAGGAATCTTTTGCACTCATTTTTTCAATGGTGGCAGTAAATATGTTTTCACCATTAAATATGTCTGTATCTTCTGCAAAGAAACAAAAAATTAACCGTGCCATGAAATGGTTCATATCATGGCGGCGATCAGCTGCACCCCAGTCTGGGTTACTTCTTAATAGCTCAACATAGAGCTTATTTAAACGGCTTGTTGCTCGAATATCAAAGGAACTTTCACGGATTTGCTTAACCGTGCTAATGCCAGCCAGTGGCAAGAAGAAGCCAAAATGGTTCGGGAAGTCTACGTAATCGCACGCAACAGTTTCACCAGAGTTAAGGTCCTCCGCTTCAAAGGTGATTCCGTCAGTCGCCAGAGTGAACTTGGCTTTAGCCCCCCTGGTTGCGGGGCTAGATTTTAGTGCATTTAAGGTTGCTGTTACATTGCCTTCCGCACATACAAAAATATGAATGTGGCTACGTTGTAATACCGCGCCCTCAATATCAGAGGTGTTAGTTGAGCCACTCTTTAAGCGCTTTATGGTGGTGGCCTTATTTCCAAAGGCTTCTAAGAAAGCATAAGGAAAACTATCCGAATCAAATGCTTGTTCAGCTAAATTGCTTCTTCTATTTCGACTGCGTTCAAAGGTCTCTTTTCCTGTTATTTAGCTTTTGTTCCTCAACCGCAAGTGGCTACAGTTTGTTCCTTAAATCGCCAACTTTTGCACAACTTATAACCTTGCAGTTTACCACCCGCAGGCAAGCGACAAGTCATTTTCTCGGCAAGTTTGATAGCACAAGGAGGGGGTTAGGAAAGCGCAATACTTCGTAACCTCGATCACTAAGGTCTAACTTAGTGACACTATCACCTATTACACATCTAGAAAAACATATTGATTCTCGCCTACTTTGCACAAAGGCCAAATGGGTTTTATTCCCTTAATCATTTGTTCGATTTCCGGCAAACCAAATTTCTCACACATCAACGTGATAATTTCTTTAGTGGTAAACTCCTTAGTGATAGAGTAATCTACTTTTCGATGCAAATTCTGCACTTCAAGAGTTGGATCAATATATTTACCATTTAATCTCAAAATAGCATGTTCGTGCACACTACCATCTCTAGATTTTATCTCGCAAAGCACATAGTTCACATTGAAATCTTCTTTGGTGGCCATGTGAATTAAGGCTCCCATACAATTGCTAAAACATTCTTTTGAATTTAACAGGTTTTTGCTATTCAAAAATTCTTTAAAAGCTTCTGGCATAACTGAAATATTCATTCTTATCCCTCCCTACCTAGAGGGACACATCCACCCTTTATAAAAGAGCTAACGTCCCTTTTCTTTATACGAAGCATCTCTAAAAATATTTCACTCTCTGAAATCAACGTTACACTTTCATACTTGGTATTGCTTTTTTGTATACTCATAAACACATTTCCTCAATTAATTTATTTTCAATCGCATTTTGTTTTTCACCAGAATGCTCCATAACTTGCTGTTCAAGACTTACTCGATTATCAGTGACAATTACCGTTTCATGCTTCGCCCGGCTAATTGACACATAAAAAGATTTTTGAGACGCTAAGTTTCGACGAAAACTCTCGGCGTGATAAAAAACTCGCCCCGCAGTCATTCCCTGACTAGCATGTGCGGTTGTTACGTAGTCATAACTCCAGTGTTGTTGCGCAAACTGAGCTAGATCCAATGTTCGACTCATACCATTTTTAAAATTAACGCCCACTGTCTGCTTCTCAGAGTCAACACTAACTAAGACTCCCTTCATTCCATTTGTTAGGCCAAGTCCCTTATCGTTATGAGTCCATATAATCATGTCCCCCACGCATAGCTCATCTTCTTGCTGGCTAAACACCTGGCAGGCTTGACCCCACGTACCATCTGGGTTCCAGATCATTTGGTCATCGTTTTCACTCTGTAATGTTAAGACATTCTTTTTAATGTCTATATGAACCACATTCCAGTATGTATTCTTAGCCACTGCTTGGCGTTTGTATTCTTTCCCAAATTTAATCACGTCGCCTTTTTTATAATTCAACGCATCTTTTTTAGTTGATTTTGTATGGTCAACCCGCTCCAATCGAACCGTCTCTATCCCTGATGTTTTTAATTCTCCTAACGCCTTTAACTTTGAACGCAACAACAATGACAGTTGCTGCCGCCCTTCACGACTGGGGTCAATAATTAACGCTTTATTTCTTTCCTCTTTTGGCTGTTTAATAA
>Ga0105358_10001507_pt1 | contig 12417 bp, 10 predicted proteins | sample GOMGulsemesocosm_5_FD_83509 | JGI IMG/M metagenome (GOLD analysis project Ga0105358, IMG submission 83509) | Methane-oxidizing microbial communities from mesocosms in the Gulf of Mexico - GOM15C Gulf of Mexico | ecosystem: Environmental > Aquatic > Marine > Cold seeps | place: Gulf of Mexico...
GTAAATCAAGAAACTATCCAACAAGAGCAAATCACACAAAGTTATATTAAGCCGTTAACACCAGTGAGCTCAAACGACAGCAAACATTACTCTGTAGGCTCAGCGTCATATCAATCACAACAAGTACCAGAAAGAGCTGCACAAAGTTATCAACAGCTGATGACACCCCTTGTTAAAAAAACTGAAGTAAATGAAGTTGTTAGTAATAATGATATTGTGACAGTGCAAGATAGTGAGCAACAAAGTCTTGTAAAGATAATTAATATTGTCGAGTCAAAATACGCGACTATCTTAATTAAGAACAAGTTACGTTTATTATCTTTATCAGCACTTGAACAACATTTACATCAGCAAAATTTACGTGATAAATGGCAACATGGTTTGATCAGTCAACCCTTGCTATTGCCGATAAAACTATCGTTAGACTCAATTCAAATCGAATTTATAAAACAACATCAAACGTCATTAAAAAAGTGCGGTGTTGTGGTAAATGTACTTAATAACACCAGTCTAAAAATAAGAGAATTCCCCTCATTGTTACGTGATAAAGATGTTAGCCGTAGCTTTATTGTGTTAACCGAGCAACTGATGGGGATTGTTATTGACAGAGAATTGACTGATGAAGATTGGCTGAGTCAATTTTCGTTTTTAATGACCTCAGAGCAATATGATGATCAACAAGCGCTTTCTTTATTGAATCGAGTGAAAAATAAGCTAACAACTCACTTTGAGCAGCAGCTACTCTTGAATTCTGTTGTTGTCGACCTCACATCAGCAGTACAGCAACTGAAATAACGATTATTTAACCTTATGTCGCAAGACCTGAATCCTGAAACGAATGCATCAAGTAGTAAGTTGCCACCTGTTATTTGTTTAATGGGACCAACAGCTTCGGGTAAAACGGCGTTGGCGATGGCACTACATGATGCTTTGCCGTGTGACATAATTAGCGTTGATTCAGCACTTGTTTATAAAGGCATGGATATCGGTACAGCAAAACCTACCGTTGAAGAGTTGGCAAAATACCCACATGCATTAATTAATTTAATTGATGTTACAAAAAGTTATTCCGCAGCTGATTTCTGTCGTGATGCTTTAGCTGAAATAGCTAAGATACGAGCAAAAGGACGTATACCTTTGTTGGTTGGCGGTACCATGATGTATTTTAAGAGCTTAATCGAAGGCATTTCTCCTTTGCCTGAAGCTAATGCAGATATTAGAGCAACGATCGAGGCACAAGCAAAAGAATTAGGCTGGCAAGCTGTGCATCAAATGCTGGCAGAAGTAGATCCCATTGCGGCAAAAAGAATTCATGAAAATGACCCGCAACGAATAACACGTGCTTTAGAGGTTTTCCGTATTACAGGTAACACTTTGTCACAATTAACAGAAATTAAAGGTGATAGACTTGGCGGCGATGTTTTACAATTTGCTATTACGCCGTCAGACCGCAAAGTTTTGCATCAACGTATTGAATTAAGGTTTAAGCAAATGATTGCGCAAAACTTTGAGCAAGAGGTGGTTAAATTGAAAGGTCGTGATGATTTACACGCCGATCTGCCATCTATTCGTTGTGTTGGTTATCGCCAGATGTGGCAGTATCTAAATAATGAAGTTGATCATGATGAAATGGTATTTCGTGGGGTTTGTGCAACACGTCAATTAGCCAAGCGTCAGTTAACTTGGTTGCGAAATTGGCCAAATTTGACTTGGCTAAACATGGAAGATGAAAATAATTTACAACAAATTTTGTCAACAGTAAGCAAAGTTTAAACATTGATGTATAATTAAATTTGTAACAGAGTTAAGCAGCTCAATTTATTAACAAAAGCACACGTTAAAATATAACTTTTACTAAAAATAACAAGAGGGGCCACATAATGGCAAAGGGGCAATCTTTACAAGACCCATTTTTGAATGCTTTACGTCGTGATCGCATTCCAGTAGCAATTTATTTAGTTAATGGCATCAAACTACAAGGACAAGTAGAATCTTTTGATCAATTTGTAATTCTTTTGAAAAATACCGTCAGTCAGATGGTATATAAACATGCCATTTCAACGGTAGTTCCTTCGCGTGCTGTTAATACCGCACCTACACCACAATCGAATCAATCAGACTTTAATGAGTCTTCGGATGTGTAAATTTAATGAACGTTAGTTTTATTGTTAGGTATTGCTCATTTGTTTGACCGTTATCAAGCAGGTGAGCAAGCAATACTTGTTCATTTAGATTTTCCTGATGAAAATGCTCGTGAAGATTTACAAGAATTTGAAATGCTTGTTGATTCTGCGGGCGTTACTGCGCTTACTGTCATTAGCGGTAAGCGTGATAAGCCGCACGTTAAGTTTTTTGTGGGTAGTGGTAAAGCCGATGAAATTGCTGAAGCGGTAAATCTTTATAACGCCAATGTCATCTTATTTAATCATAGCCTGTCGCCTTCACAAGAAAAAAACATTGAAGCTTTATGTCAGTGTCGTGTTGTTGACAGAACGACCTTGATTTTAGATATATTTGCGCAACGAGCACGTACTCACGAAGGTAAATTGCAAGTTGAACTCGCTCAACTTCGCCATATGAGTACCCGATTGATACGTGGTTGGACGCATTTAGAGCGCCAAAAAGGTGGTATAGGTTTACGAGGTCCGGGTGAAACGCAGTTAGAAACAGATCGACGTTTATTGCGTGAGCGTATGGGCAATATTCGTAAACGTTTAGAAAAAGTTGAAAAGCAAAGGCAACAAGGACGTAGAGCTCGAAATAGAGCTGAATTACCAACTGTGTCATTAGTGGGTTATACCAATGCCGGTAAATCGACATTGTTCAACCGTATCACACAGGCTGGTGTTTATGCTGCAGATCAATTATTTGCAACATTAGATCCTACTTTACGACGGATTGAAGTTGACGATGTTGGTCGCGTTATTCTAGCGGATACCGTAGGCTTTATTCGGCATTTACCACATGATTTAGTTGCTGCTTTTAAAGCAACGTTAACTGAAACGCGTGAAGCCGAATTATTATTACATGTTATCGATATTGCCGATGAACGCCGTAATGAAAATATTGAACAAGTAGAAGAAGTGCTTAGTGAAATTGATGCGGGCGATGTTCCGCAGTTATTGATATGTAATAAAATTGACCTATTAGATGATGTTGAACCACGCATAGATAGAGATGACAACGGCTTGCCAATTAGAGTATGGTTATCTGCTCATGCAGGGGTTGGTATTGAGCTTTTGTTTGAGGCTTTAGCCGAACGCCTTGGCAAACAAATCGTTACATATAATTTATGTATACCACCATCTGAAGGCAAGTTACGTGGTAAATTATACGAACTTAATTGCATTGAAAGTGAACAATTTGACGAGCAAGGTAATGGTATATTACAAGTAAAACTACCTTCTCGAGAATGGAACAGATTAGTAAAACAAGATAATGCGACAATAGAGCGCTTTATCAAAGAATAACAGACAGATATACTCAAGCAATTGCTTTAGGTATAGTGACCTTATTATAGATTAGTGGAGAGCAACATGGCTTGGAACGAACCGGGGAATAATGATAAAGACCCCTGGAAAAAGAAAGGTGGTAATAATCAAGGAACACCAGATTTAGATGATTTACTAAAAGACTTAGGTAATAAGTTTGGTGGTATTTTTGGCGGTAAATCTTCTGGCGGCAATAATTCGGGGAAAAGTGTCTCGGGTATTGGACTTACCATTGCGCTGGTTGTAGCTTTATTAGTCTATGTTTTTAGTGGTTTTTATACGATTAAAGAAGCTGAACAAGGCATTGTATTACGATTTGGTCAATATACTGGTAATGTTGAGCCGGGCTTACGCTGGAAGTGGACTTTTATTGACCGTATTATCCCTGTTGATATTCAAAGTACTCGTGACTTACCTGCAGCAGGCTTTATGCTTACTCAAGATGAGAATGTGGTACGTGTTGAAATGCAAATTCAATATCGTGTAACCGATGCTCGAAATTATGTTTTTAGTGTGACCAATGCTGATGACAGTTTAAGCCAATCTCTTGATAGTGCATTACGTTATGTTGTTGGTCATTCTGATATGGATGCAATTTTAACGAGTGGTCGTGAAGTGATTCGCCAAAGTGTATGGCAAGAACTAGAAAAAATTATCGCGCCATATAACTTAGGTTTAATTATTGTTGATGTTAACTTTAAAGATGCTCGTCCTCCTGAAGAAGTAAAAGACGCATTTGATGACGCTATCGCTGCTCAAGAAGATGAAGTGCGCTACTTACGTGAAGCTGAGGCTTATGCCAGAGGCATAGAACCACGTGCACGTGGTCGAGTTAAGCGTATGGAGCAAGAAGCACTAGCTTATAAAGCACAAACGGTATTAGATGCGGAAGGTGAAGTTGCACGTTTTAATAAAATTTTACCTGAGTACCAAGCGGCACCAGAAGTCACTCGTCAACGTATGTATATTGCTACAATGGAAAAAGTTTATAGCAATACCAGTAAAGTCATGGTTGATGTTGATGGTGGTAATAACATGATGTACTTACCTTTAGATAAAATAATGCAACAACAATCATCGACCATTCGTACGACAAATCAGTCGGTACCACTATCACAGCAATCTAATTCAACTCGTCCGGCGATATCAACTGCTGGTCGTTCAGACAGATTTAATAGCGGGAGAAACTAAGCGATGAAAAATTTTATAATTGCTATTGTTGCTGCGTTATTTATGTTGGTAACGTCGTCGGTATTCATAATTTATGAAGGACAACGTGGTATCGTTTTCCAATTTTCAAAAATTAAACGTGATACTGACTCTGGCCAAATGAAAGTTTATGAGCCAGGACTTCACTTTAAGTTTCCGTTTATTAACACGGTACGTAAACTTGATGCTCGTATCCAAACACTTGATGAAGCGCCAGATCGCTTTGTAACCTCAGAGAAAAAAGATCTGATGGTTGACTCGTTTGTTAAGTGGAAAATCGTCGATTTCTCAACGTACTACTTACGTACTACGGGCTCAATTGATAACGCAAGAGCACTATTAAAACAAAAAGTAAATAATGGTTTACGTACTGAGTTTGGTACACGTACGATTAAAGAAATTGTTTCTGGTGATCGCTCCGCTATCATGGAAAAAGCACTGATAAGCGCAGAAAGTAGTCGTGAAGAGCTGGGTATTGAAGTTATTGATGTGCGTATCAAAGCAATTAACTTACCTACTGAAGTAAGCGCCTCAATATTTGATCGTATGCGTGCTGAACGTACGGCAGTTGCGAAAGAACATAGATCACAAGGTCAAGAGCAATCTGAAATCATTCGTGCAACTATTGATGCTAAGGTAACCGTAATGCTTGCTGAAGCTCAGAAAAGTGCTTTTGAGGTACGTGGTGAGGGTGATGCAACAGCTGCTAAGGTATATGCTGACTCGTATAAACAAGATGCTGAATTTTATAGTTTCTTCAGAAGTCTTGAAGCTTATGAAAGAAGCTTTAATAGCAAAAGCGATATTATGGTTGTAAAACCTGATAGTGATTTTTTCCACTATTTAAAAGATACCGCCAAAGCTAAATAGTATGACTTAACAGATTACGCATTGATAAAAAGCCATGACATGTCATGGCTTTTTTATGTACAGGATGTACGGTATGTCGAAACTGCAGGAGCATTGTTTTGTGTGTGTACAGGATGTACGGTATGTCGAAATTTTCGTGTATGTACAGGATGTAGGCAATATCACAGTGCTATGGATGGCAAAGAGTGACGATGTTCAAAGGTTTTGATTGTTGTAGGTCGACACGAGCGTAGCGAGGCTCGACAATGGGTCTGAATAAATAAACGTTTTGTCGAGGTAAACCTCGACCTACAATATAAATATAGCAAGGACAGTTATGACTGATACACTATTAATGGCGTTAGCATTTGCACTAATTATCGAAGGACTTATTCCCGCCTTATTTCCAAATAAGTGGCGAAGTTATGTACTTAAGCTTGCCGAAGAGTCCGCTTCGTCAATTCGCAGTATTGGCATTACTGTTATTATTCTAGGTTGTTTACTTTTATGGATAATAAAATAAGGCTAAAAAACACCCTTGCTAACATACTCAGATGATTGATTATTTTATAAACAAGAAAAAAACCCTCAATTATTGCTTGGACTGACTTTTTATATTTGATAGAATCCCCGCCTAATTTTTTATCGAAATTGAAAAAATGGGCAAAAACGTCGTAGTTCTAGGCACCCAATGGGGTGACGAAGGTAAGGGTAAGATTGTTGACTTACTCACAGATAAAGCTAAGTACGTAGTACGTTATCAAGGAGGCCACAACGCAGGTCATACCTTGGTGATTGACGGTGAAAAAACCGTACTTCATTTAATTCCATCAGGTGTCTTACGTGATAACGTAAAATGTTTAATAGGTAACGGCGTAGTTTTATGTCCAAAAGCCTTGATGACAGAAATCGCCATGCTAGAAGATAAAGGAGTTCCGGTACGTGAACGCTTACTTATAAGTGATGCTTGTCCGTTAATTCTTCCATACCATAATGCTTTAGATGCAGCTCGTGAAATCGCTCGCGGCAATAAAGCTATTGGCACTACAGGTCGTGGTATTGGTCCAGCCTATGAAGATAAAGTTGCTCGTCGTGGTTTACGTGTAGGTGACTTAGTTTGCGCAGATTCTTTTGCTGTTAAATTAAAAGAAATCGTTGAATATCATAACTTCTCTTTAGAGCATTACTATAAAGTTGAGCCTGTTTGTTATGAAACAGTACTTGCTGATGCACTATCTGTTCGTGAAGTGATATTAAAAATGGTTGCTGATATTTCAGAGATTCTTGATCAAGCTCGCAAGAATGGTGACTCAATCATGTTTGAAGGTGCTCAAGGTACATTACTTGATATCGACCATGGTACATATCCATATGTAACATCTTCAAATACCACAGCGGGCGGCGTTGCTACGGGTTGTGGTGTTGGTCCACGTCATCTCGATTATATCTTAGGTATTACTAAAGCTTACACTACACGTGTTGGCTCTGGTCCTTTCCCTACAGAATTAAATGATGAAATAGGCAACCACTTAGGTACTGTTGGTCATGAATTTGGCGCAACTACGGGTCGTGAACGTCGTTGTGGCTGGTTTGATGCCGTTGCTATGCATCGTGCTATTCAAGTAAACAGCGTATCAGGATTTTGTTTAACTAAGCTTGACGTATTAGATGGCTTAAAAACACTAAAAATCTGTACGGGTTACAAAACTCAGTCGGGTGATATCATCACTGTGCCGCCTACAGCTGCAGAAGGTTATGAAAAGATCACACCAGTTTATGAAGAAATGCCAGGCTGGTCTGAAAATACCGTTGGTGCGACTTCTCGTGATGCTTTACCCGCTAATGCAATCGCATATATTAAGCGTATTGAAGAGTTAACGGGTGTGCCAGTCGATATTATTTCTACTGGCCCTGATCGTAACGAAACGATTGTTTTAGTAAATCCATTTTCTGGATAATATTAAATGATTATGTAGCCTTAGATCATTAAATGAAAAACCACTTTCTTAAGTGGTTTTTTTTCATCTGCCGTAAGTTCAAATTTATTATCATTTGAATAGAAATGCATGGTGCTGTTATCACCAACAAACCCGCCTTACTTAAACTTTACCTACTTGTTTAATAATAGCTGCATGATCATTGTCTTAAATTCGTGATTATTCGCCGAAAAAAGGTAAAGTTAGATTCTAAAATATGCCGCTATTAGAACTAAATTTTAAAATATAATCGTATTTTTGAATAGTTAAAACAATATATCGAATATTTAGTTTTATGATGTGCAAATTAACAATGCTAAGCGTATGTTAGCTATAGCTTATAGCCATTTTTTATATACTAATGACCTTGAATTACCTAGCATAAATGCCATACCATAGTGATGAGCTGAAATAAAAATAATAACTAAGCCACTATCAAATACAAAAATATAGTAATTCATTCAACGCATAGGATTTCACCATGACCGACTTTCGCCAACAAGCTCTTGATTATCACCAATTCCCGACGCCGGGAAAAATCAGTGTTGAATTAACAACACCTGCAGAAACAAGTTTAGATCTCTCATTAGCTTATAGTCCAGGTGTTGCTGAGCCAGTACGTGCGATAGCTGATAATCCTGATGATGTTTATAAATATACAGGCAAAGGTAATACTGTCGCTGTTATCACTAATGGTACCGCCATTTTAGGTTTAGGTAATTTGGGTGGCATGGCATCTAAACCGGTGATGGAAGGTAAAGCGTTATTGTTTAAACGTTTCGCTAATATCAATTCATTTGATATTGAAGTAAAACATAAAACGGTTGAAGAATTTGTTAATACAGTTGCCAATATTGCCGATAGTTTTGGTGGTATTAACTTAGAAGATATTAAAGCACCGGAATGTTTTGCTATCGAAAAAGCTTTAATTGAGCGTTGTAAAATCCCCGTATTTCACGATGATCAGCATGGCACCGCCATCGTAACTGCTGCAGGCATGATAAACGCCTTAGAAATTCAAGGTAAAAACATCAAACACGCTAATATTATTTGTATGGGAGCAGGAGCCGCCGCTATTGCTTGTATGGAGCTATTAATTAAGTGTGGCGCTCAACGCGAAAAAATTTACATGTTAGATACCAAAGGTGTCATTCATACTCGTCGTGATGATTTAAATGAATATAAACGTCTATTTGCCAATAATACCGATAAACGTACATTAGAAGACGTTATTGATGGCGCAGACGTTTTTGTTGGTGTTTCAGGACCCAATGTCTTATCAGCTGACAATGTTAAATTAATGGCGGCGAATCCTGTGATATTTGCCTGTTCAAACCCTGATCCTGAAATCAAACCTGAATTAGCATTAGCGGTTCGAGACGATCTTATTATTGCCACTGGACGTTCTGATTATCCTAATCAAGTAAATAATGTACTGTGCTTTCCTTTTATATTTCGTGGTGCTTTAGATGTGCGTGCACGTACCATTAATGACGAAATGAAAATTGCTGCGGTGCATGCCATTAGAGCATTAGCAAAAGAAGAAGTGCCCGCAGAGGTCATAGCTGCATCAGGAAACAAAACGTTGTCATTTGGCCGTGAATATATTATCCCTAAACCTATGGACTCTCGCTTATGCTCAGCAGTTGCTAAAGCGGTTGCTCAGGCTGCGGTAGATTCAGGTGTAGCGGCACTTGATATGCCAGAAAACTATATGGAATAAAGGACTTATAGACTTTACTTAACCAAAAAAGCCATTGAATACTTCAATGGCTTTTTATTAACTTAAGTCGTCTTCTTCCTATTACAAGGACAAGTGAGCATACTTACCTTTGATGAGATTAGTCATCATCAGTTTCATACTCGCTAAAGTCAGTGATGCCCTTTGCCTCTAGTATTTTTCGAACACTTGCCGGTAGCTTTTCACTATTGTCTTTTGCTAAATCTTCATCATCAGGTAACGGTTGGCCTGTAAATGCATGTAGAAAAGCCTCACACAATAATTCACTATTTGTAGCATGACGCAAATTATTAACTTGTCGTCTTGTGCGTTCGTCAGTGAGTACTTTAAGAACACGCAAAGGGATCGAAACAGTAATTTTTTTTACTTGTTCGCTTTTTTTCCCGTGTTCGGCGTATGGATTTAAATATACGTCATTCCACTCTGCCATGAAGTTACCTTTATGTTAATGGTGTAAACTATCTTTAAGCCTATTAATAACCTCAAAGTAAAACACTAATTGATGATATTGATATAAGCTTAATCTTATTTTTATAGGTTAATTTTACTAGTTGTGAGCGTCGAGTCAACAACGAATGTGTAGAAGTTTAGATGTCTAAAGTTCTTGACCCAAAAGCACAAACCGTTTAGAGTTTTAGACGTCCAAACATCTATTTGATAATTTTTCCAATGGAGTAACCACAGATGACCCAGAATAAAATTGCTACGATTGCTGTAAGAGCCGGTATTAATACTGATGAGCATCATGGCGCTGTTATTCCTGCCATTCATTTATCAAGTACATATGCACTTAAGGGGTTTAATGATAAACGTCAATTTGATTACTCGCGCACGGGAAATCCGACACGATCGACGTTTGCACAAGCTATTGCTGATTTAGAACAAGGGGCTGTAGGAATTGTCACTAGCACCGGCATGTCATCGGTACACCTTATTTGTCAGTTATTATCGACTGAAGATTTGGTGCTCATTCCTCATGACTGTTATGGTGGCAGTTTCCGGTTATTTACCCACTTAGCGAAACGTGGCCAATTTAAGTTAATTGTTGTTGATCAAAACGACGAACAAGCATTATCACAAGCGTTAGCACAAAATCCTAAACTCGTTTTAGTTGAAACACCAAGCAACCCGTTACTTCGTTTGGTTGATATCGAAAGAGTATGTAAAGCAAGTCATGATGTTGGTGCTTTGGTTGCCGTAGACAATACCTTTTTATCTCCAGCGTTACAGCAACCGCTTTTATTAGGTGCTGATATCGTTTTTCATTCAACCACTAAATACATTAATGGTCATAGCGATGTTGTCGGTGGAGTGCTTGTTACTAAAGAGCAGGCTTTAGGTGAAGAGCTTGCTTGGTGGGCAAATTGTATCGGTATTACGGGTTCAGCTTTTGATAGCTACCTAGCTTTGCGTGGCCTTAAAACATTACCAATAAGAATGAAACAACATCAAATAAATGCTGAACAGGTAGCTACATTTCTTAAATCTCATCCTGCGATTGAAGCGGTTTATTATCCAGGTCTTACTGACCACCCTGGTCATGAAATTGCCAAACGTCAACAACATGATTTTGGCGCAATGATGAGTTTCGAAATTAAAGGCGGTGTTGAAGCCGTAAAAAAATTATTTGCAAACTTAGAGTTTTTTACTTTAGCGCAATCATTAGGTGGTGTTGAAAGTTTGATCAGTCATCCGTCAACGATGACCCATGCAGGTATGGAAATAGCAGCGCAACTAGAAGCAGGTATTACTCAGTCGTTAGTTCGAATATCAGTAGGTATAGAAGATATAGAAGATATATTGGCGGATTTACAACAAGGTTTAGCTGCAAGCCAGTTAACAGCATAGCATTTTAAGAAACGAGTAACTAATGAGTCAAGTGAACGTAGTAGAACAATTAACATCAGGCAATAATCAATTAGCAAAACATGCCATTCATGTACATAAATTTGGTGGTAGTAGTTTAGCTACAGCGCAATGTATTGAACGTGTCATCGATATTATTCGTCGTAATTGTCAATTGAATGATTTAATTGTGGTCTCTGCAAACGGTGATACCACAGATGCACTTTTTGCAATTTATCAGCAAGCGCTTGAACAAAATGTTGATTTGTTTTTATCCATTGAGCAATTACAGCAAGCTCAAGGGGCGTTATTGTCGAGTTTATTAAATAGCAGCAGTGCCGCACGACTTATTGAAAACTTAAGTACTGATATTGAACAATTAACTTTATGGTTAACCACAGAGCCAACGAAACATCAGGCCAATATGTTAGCCTTTGGTGAATTATGGTCTGCAAGGTTGTTATCTGCTGTTTTAAGTGAGCATGTTTGTCCAAGTTATTATCTTGATGCACGTGAGTTTCTTGTCATTAATAATGATAAAGACTGTGTTGTTGATACTGAGTTAAGTACTCAACAGTTTTCTAAACAATTGCAAAAAGGTCAATTGGCGGTCATCACAGGTTATATCACTAAAAATGCAGATGGAGATACTTGTACTTTAGGTCGTAATGGTAGTGACTATTCAGCAACTATTATGGCATCTCTTTCTGGAGCATTAAATGTCACGCTCTGGACTGATGTTGATGGTATTTATAGTGCTGATCCACGTGTTGTGCCTTCTGCTCGTAAGTTACATCGCTTACCTAATGGTGTTGCAAAAGAGTTAGGTCGATTAGGTAACCCTGTTCTTCATGCAAAAACTTTGCAGCCATTAATAAACCATAATACTCATTTACATGTTGCCAGCAGTTTTGATGCAGAAATTAGCGGAACAGAAATTGGCAAGTTTGGACAAATTGCTAAGCAGGAGTTATCGGTTACTTACCTTAACGATTTGTTGCTGGTGCAATCAACAAGCTTAATGGAGGCTTCGGGCGAAAAAACGATTGTAGAATTTTCACCTATTTGTGCAGATACTAAACTGGGTTTTTTGGTTATCCAGCAAGAGCAACAAAAAGAGTTAAGCCAATGGCTGGCAAGTCATGATACTGAAGTTTCTTTTACGCCAGTATCCATTATGGCAACGGTAGGTCACAAAGTTATCCATCACGGTAATGTTAAAGCGCGTTTTAAACGGGCATTAAAGCACTCACAAGTTTTACATATTGTTAATTCAAGTAATGAGCACAGTATCATTGCCGTATTA
>Ga0105358_10001508_pt1 | contig 12406 bp, 10 predicted proteins | sample GOMGulsemesocosm_5_FD_83509 | JGI IMG/M metagenome (GOLD analysis project Ga0105358, IMG submission 83509) | Methane-oxidizing microbial communities from mesocosms in the Gulf of Mexico - GOM15C Gulf of Mexico | ecosystem: Environmental > Aquatic > Marine > Cold seeps | place: Gulf of Mexico...
AAAAAGCTCTTTAATTTTTTCGTCACTAATATTTAATTCTTTTAACATTTGAATAATTGGGTTCATTAACATTATTTCCGATGGATGGATGGTTTTAAAGCTAACTATTTTAATCAAAATAGCCTTGTTATGAAAGCAGCTATTTTGAATAATTTTACCTGCCTATGCACTTAGCTCAGGAAAACTTGTTATTCCTATTGCAAGGGGTAATTTATTACCCCTTGTCGGACTAAACAGTAAGTCCAACTTACCCAAGGCAGATTAACTAACACTTCAGTACTATTAGTCTACAGGAAACAATTCGTGATGCAGTCTTTCAACCACTTTATTAGCATCCTTTTCATTAACTAAAAAGCATAAATTATTTGCGCTAGCCCCGTGGCAAATTAATCGTATGTTAATATCATTAATCGCTTGAAATATACTTTGTCCTATTCCTTTAGCAAAATTTAAACCATTACCAATAACAGCCACTAATGATAAGTTGTGTTCTACCGTTACTTCACAAAGTTGTTCTAACTCTTCTACCACAGTAGAGGTAATTAAAGATTGCGTAGAGCCACTTGGGTTGTCAAACGTTAGCGCGATACTGATTTCACTGGTGGTGATCAAATCAACACTGAGTTCATGCTTTGCTAAAATACCAAACACTTGTACTAAAAAACCACTAGCATGTAACATAGCCGGGCTTTTTACTGTGACTAATGTTTGTTCTCGTCTAAGGGCTATTGAGCGATACGTTGGGTTAGACTCAACTTTTTGTTTTATTTGTGTGCCGCCTTTTTCAGGCTCTTTACTTGAACCAACAAATACCGGAATATTCTGACGCATAGCAGGAATTAGTGTTGCGGGGTGTAAAATTTTCGCACCAAAAGTGGCCATTTCAGCCGCTTCACCAAAACTAATTTCTTTAATGGCTCGTGCCTGTTCGGTAATACGTGGGTCTGTCGTAAAAATACCAACCACATCAGTCCAAATGGCTAAATTACTGGCATTTAATGCTTCGGCAAGTAACGCAGCACTATAATCTGAGCCACCTCGCCCTAGGGTTGTTGTTTCACCTAAACCGTCCTGTCCAATAAAACCTTGAGTTACCAATACTTGTTGTGGCAGTTTCAGAGCTAATACTTCATTACAAGCTGTTCTTAATTGCTTAATATCAACCACAGCTTTTCCATATAAGCTATTGGTTTTCATCACTTGCTTAACATTAAAGTAAGCACTGTCAATTCCAACAGATCGTAAAACTTGTGCAAAAATGCGAGAACTAAATTGCTCACCAAACGACAAAATAGCATCTACTTGTTTAATACTGTATTGCAAAGATTGCTTTAATGCTTGTTCAGCAAGTTGAACAAGCAAGGTAGCTATTTCATCGTTTAAGTGTTGCTCTACATCGTTAGCTAAATGCTGAGTAATATTTACTTGGATAGCTTTAATGTTAGCCACAATTTCTACTTGCTCGTTATTTGGCACATTTTCTTGGCTTAAACGTACTAAGTAGTTAGTAACGCCAGCACTAGCTGAAACAACGACTAATCGGTTACTACTATCATTTTTAATAATATGCGCACAACGTAACATTGCTTGATAATCAGCAACACTGGTACCACCAAACTTGGCTACAGTCAGAGGAGAGTTTTGTTGAGAGACTTGCTGAGATGATTCGTTTTGAAGCATAGATAATTCTTCCTTAGTTCGATGATTTATTAGTTGAAGGTAAATCATTCGCTATTAAATACAGGAAGAGCATGACTGAGAAGTTTATAAGTTACCGCTTAAAAGATGTTAGTGCGGTCATGGTTAACTTATTCAGCCAGAAGCTCTCCACCTTTTTTGAGGCTTACTTTTAAACAGTAATAAAGTAAACACTACCGGTGACAGCCCTAAGGATTCAGCCTTAGTGACCGGACATTAATATTCACTCTATTAATGTCCTCGGCGATAATCTCCCTCAATAACATTTACTGGAGTGTGATTCCAAACGCTATTTACCTAGTTATCGCTCCTCTTCTGGTGTTGATGTATTAACAGATCACTGCACATACAAATAACAGGTATATTAGACCCGATTTAGCGGTTAATTGCAATAGACTCTTAGATGGCTATTACAATTAACCTAGTATAACCAAGTGTTTTTTGAGTCACTTTCTGTTTTTTAAAAAGCTATGGGTAGTGGTTTGGGTATTTACACCGGTAAATTGACCTAACTAAAGTGTATATACTTGAAAAATTATGCTTTACCTTCGGGAATAAACAGAACAATATAGTCTTTTAATATTTACCAGAATAAACACGGCTTTTGATTTTATTAGTGATGAATTGCTAAAAATCATCTATTTATTACATGAAAAATAGTGGTTAACTGTATGAATTATAAAGATGTAAGTAGTATTTTATTTGTCTGTATGGGCAATATTTGTCGTTCTCCTAGTGCTGAAGCAGTTTTTACCCACAAAGCAATGGCTCAAGGGTTGTCATTTAAAATTGACTCTGCTGGAACTGTAGGCGCACATGTAAAAGAAAAACCTGATCACCGTGCGCAAAAAGTTGGCGTTGAGCGAGGTTATTCTTTTGAGGGGTTAAAAGCACGTAAAGTAAAAGTAGATGATTTTGAAAACTTTGATATTATTCTAGCGATGGATACTGACAATATTGAAGAACTAAAAAAAGTAGCTCCAGTACACTTACAACACAAAATATCATTGTTTTTAGCGTTTGCCAAAAACCATGAAGAAACCGAAGTACCTGATCCATATTATGGCGGGGTTAATGGCTTTCGTTTTGTTTTAGATTTAGTTGAAGATGCGAGTGATGGTTTGTTAGCAAATTTAAAAGGAAGTTAGCCGCAAAAAGAACAACTAGAACTAGAACTACTAGAATAAGGAACAGGAAAAACAATGACAATATTAATTTGGTGCTTATTCATCGCTACACTATTACCCCTTTTAGCTAAAGGGCCCGTTGCTTATGCTATGAATAAACTTGGTGGCTATAACAACAACCACCCACGCGAGCAACAAAGTAAGTTAACTGGTTTTGGCGCGCGTGCATTAGCCGCACATAAAAATGCTTTTGAATCATTAATTATATTTGCTCCTGCCGTATTATTAGCAATAACAACAGACAATACTGATTCAAATATAGCACTACTCGCCATTGTTCATGTGTGTGCTAGGGTACTATTTAACGGTTTATATTTGGCAAACATAGATAAACTTCGAACATTGGTTTGGGGCGTAGCCACACTTTGCAGTTTTGCTATTATATGGCAGTGTATCCCATAAAATTAACAAGTTAATTAAAACGGTCTAAATAAATAGTTGACACAATTCAGTAAAGCTAGATAGAGTAGCTGCTCTAGAGAAATGTAGCCTTCTATGTAGAGGGCTTTTTAATGACTTATCCACTCATAGCAATAACAGGAAAAATATAGTGAGCGAAAAATTAGATTTAAACGAAATTCGTAAACAAATAACCAATTTAGATCAAGATTTACTGACCTTATTTGCTAAACGTCGCGCACTAACGCTCAATGTTGCTAAGAGTAAAATACAACAAATTCGTCCTATTCGGGATCAGCAACGTGAACAAGAGTTGTTAATTCGTCTAATAAAGCAAGGCAAAGTCTTAGGTTTAGATGCCCACTATGTTACTAGTATTTTTCAAACTATTATTGAAGACTCTGTCCTAAATCAGCAGGCTTTCTTACAAAGTTTAGCTAACCCTGACATTAAAACGCCAACAGTTAGCGTTGCTTTTCTGGGTGATAAAGGCTCATATAGTTATTTAGCTAGCCACCGATACTTCTCTAGGCGCGCAGAAAAAATAATTGAATCTGGTTGTAAAAATTTTACTGATATTCTCCAACAAGTAGAATCAGGTCAAGTAGATTACGGCATGTTGCCTATTGAAAATACCAGTTCGGGTAGTATTAACGAAGTTTATGACTTATTACAGCACACTAACTTATCTATTGTTGGTGAAATAACCCAACCAATAGAGCATTGTTTACTTACCGCAGTAGATAGTCGTTTAGATAAAATAAAAACGATTTATGCCCACGGACAACCCTTTACACAATGTAGTAACTTCCTAGATAAGCAACATAATATACGCATAGAGTATTGCGAAAGTACGGCCGATGCTATGGTAAAAGTTTCTGAATTGCAAGTTGACACTGTCGCCGTTATTGGCAGCGAAGAAGGTGGACATTTATACCAATTACAAGCACTTGAAAAATCGATAGCCAATCAAAGTGAAAATCATTCTCGCTTTATTTTAGTTGCTAGAAAAGCAGTAGAGGTTGCTGAACAAATACCAGCAAAAACTGCGATTATTTTAGCTACAGGTCAAAAAGCAGGCGCATTAGTAGAATGTTTATTAGTACTTAAAGAAAAAGATATAAATATGTGTAAGCTTGAGTCTCGTCCTATTCAAGGTCGCCCATGGGAAGAAATGTTTTACATTGATGTTGATGCTAATTTGAAAAATTTTGCACTACAAGAAGCAATTAATGAAATGACCGAACACACCACTTTTATTAAAGTACTTGGTTGCTATCCTATTGAGCATATTAGTCCAACAAGCGTTCCTAGTAGTGTACTTAATACCTAAAAAACTTAATACCTTATAAAGAATACCTTATAAAGAATACCTTATAAAGAATACCTTATAAAGAGAGTAGCTTAAAAGCATATTACCTCATTGGCAAGACCTATACTGAATAACTAGCCGTTACATAAATAAGTAACGGCCTTTTTTTATAGAAAATATAATCTGTCATATACCCATTAGCAAAAAAGAGACTTCCCTTGAATAAACTTGCTGTTTTAGCTTTTACCCTATTAGTAATTCTTAGCTCCATGCTGTGGTTTTTAGCCAATGAATCACTAAATGAATATTTCAAAAGTCAAATTGAATTACAAGGAGATTATTACAGTGGCCAAAAAACTACCGTAGATTTAGCCGAGTTTTCCTCAAGCACAGGAACAGGCAAGTTTACAAACTTAAGCTTATTGAACTTACACGATCATCAAGCCCAACCTACTATTATTATTGATGAAGCGCAAATAACCTTAGTGAGACAGCCCACCCAACCTTTATTAACAACAGTAAAGGAAATAACAATCAATAAACTCACCTTAAATAGTAAAACGAGTTCTGGTAAAACAAGTAATATTGATCAACTAATTGAAAGAATCACAAGTAAGCTTGCTCTTGACTACCCTGAGTTATACCCCAATATAAGTGCCAAGATATACGCTAAAAACAACCCTCAACTTAATGCTGAAGAATATGCCCAAAGCAACCCACAAGCAGGTCCAATAATTGAGCACACTAAAGCAAAGAAAAAACGAGGTAAACCTCAAGGCAAGATCAATATTTCAACAATCACCATCAACACAGTAGAGTTAAATATAATTAATAATAATTTAACTAAAAAAATATTACTTAATAATATAAATATTACCGCAATAGGTGGTAAAAATGGGGTCGTATCAAACCAGTTGGGTGGTGAAGTATTGCTGGCTTTATTGAGCTTAGCGACACGAAATTAACTTGTTAATAAATATAATCAATACTTTTTATACTTGCATTCTGAGGTAAGCAGAGTAAGTTTAATCTAAACAATAAAAAATCTTACCTAATATTCGCGATTAAACAAGAAAACGGAACTTTTAACTATGCCCCCTTTGCCCCGATTGAAGTTTATTTCTCCATATAACAAAATAATTGTTGCACTGTGTTCTACGCAATTATTATCATTAAGTGTTCAAGCAGGCGATTTAGAAATAACGTCTATGGTTGGTTATAATTATAGTCCTAAATTGACTAGTGATGATAATACGGTAGGCTTAGCAACAACGAGTGAACCCAATGTTGCTTTAGCTTTTTCATGGAAAGATTCGACTGCCGGTCAAGGACAAATTTTAGTCAATTATATCGCTCGTGATTTTACAGACAATATTGACCAGTCAACGCATTCTTTTGATACTTTATATACTCACTTTAATGGTGTCGCTTTTTTTAAAGAAAAGAACTACATTACAACTGTTGGTATGGGCATTGGTGCGACTTATTTTAAAAGTGATTTTGATAGTGCTATTTACCCTTCAATAACCGTTGCTTTTGGTACCCGCTATGAATTTTCAGATAATTTAGCTTTTATTACAGAACTTCGTGCTTATGCTACTCTAACAAAAGATAACGATACTATTTTTTGTCATGACGATATTTGTTTAGCACACTTTGATGATGCAATTTGGCTAGATACCCAAGTATCAATTGGCCTAGCGTTTAGCTTCTAAAGCGTAGCTGATATTAGTCCGACAAGGGGCAATATCAGCTACAACGGGTATAATGAGTTATCCTGAGCTATGTACATTGGCACATAGGCACATTTTTATTTGAACTAATATCAATTATTACAGTCAGGTTAGTGTTTTTTTAACTCATTCGCCTTCAATAACATTGTTTTACTTTCAGCCAAAAAGTCATCCGCATAATCACCAAACCAATGTGACACTTGCTTAAACATAGCAACAAAAGAGTCTTTATCACCCCTTTCGACATCTTCTAATAATTCAAGAAAACGATAAGCAAAACGCTTCATCATTGTGACATTGTCAGGGTTAGAAAAAATAATATCAGAGTATAAAATAGGGTTTTGTGCAAATAGCCTACCTACCATGATCAACTCTAATCGGTAAATAGGTGAGCTCATATTAACCAAATTTTCAATATCAACTCCTTCTGCCATCAGATGGTATCCATAAGCAATGGTAGAAAAATGTCGCATTACTTGAACCATGGACATCGCTTGATCGTGCTCTGGAGCAGAAACTTGAAAAATTTTGGCTCCCCACACTTGAAACTGTTTTAACAACCATTGATATTGTGATTCATTGCGACCATCACAAACAATGATTGTTTGTTTAATTAAACCTATAACATCAGGGCCAAACATAGGATGCAAACCGACCACAGGGCCTGAATGGATCTTCATCATTTCATATAAAGGAGACTCTTTTATACTGGTGAAATCAGCTAAAATACAATCAGCAGGTAAATTATTTAAATGATGAATAACCAGTGAAGTCAAGCGAATAGGTACCGCAACAATCACTAAACTTGCTTGTGCTAAAACAACATCACTATTAGGCCAATCTTCTTTCTCAATAATTGCTACTTGATAATCTGAACGTTTAAACAAATCAACAAAAACGCCACCTAATTGCCCTTTACCACCAATAACCACCACTTTTTTACAGTCAGGGTTAACGCACTGATAACCGCTAGCATCTTGACTTACATAGGAGTCGCGCATCAAACGGCGTAATATATCTTCAATTAAATCACCACTTAAACCAACCGCTTCAGCTTCAGCTCTACGATTATTAATTAAAGCGGCTTCACGCTCAGGCACAAAAATAGGGACACCTTCAAGGCTTTTAAGTGCGCCAACTTTAGTTGTTACCGCTAATCTTTTTGCTAATAAGGCAACTAGTTGGCTATCAATTTCATCGATTTCATCACGTAAAATTTTAATATTCTCATCAAAATTACTCATATTATCTCTTATAAAGTGATGCGCTGCTTCAGTGTATCACTGAGCATTACATCGGCTTCAGTTAATAAAGCTTTTGTGCTGTCTAAGTCTATACAGGCATCCGTTACCGAAACGCCATATTCCAGCTTATCAAAGGCTAAATCACTACTTTGGTTACCTGCATTTATATTGCTTTCTAGCATTATACCAATAATAGACTTATTACCTTCACAAATTTGGTTAAAAACATTAGTCGCAACAAGTGGTTGACGGCGATAATCTTTATTTGAATTTCCATGACTGCAATCAACTACAATACCTAGCTCTAATTTATGTTTAGCCAAAACCTGCTCACATTCGTTTATATTAACACTGTCATAGTTAGGTTGTTTACCACCACGTAAAATAACATGGCCATCAGGATTGCCGGAGGTTTTAATTAAAGCCACCTGCCCTTGACGGTTTATACCCATAAAGCGATGTGGTGATGCAGCTGATTGTAAGGCATTAATAGCTACATCTAAACTTCCATTAGTACCATTTTTAAATCCAATAGGCATAGATAAACCACTAGCCATTTCTCTGTGAGTTTGTGATTCTGTCGTACGCGCACCAATAGCCGACCAGCTAAATAACTCTGCTAAGTATTGCGGACTGATAGGATCAAGTGCTTCAGTGGCAAGCGGTAAACCAAGCTCGGTTAAATAAAGAAGTAATTCACGCCCTTTTCTCAAGCCAGATTCAACATCAAACGAGCCATTCATATGAGGGTCATTAATAAGCCCTTTCCAGCCAACCGTAGTTCGAGGCTTTTCAAAATAAACTCGCATAACAATATATAAAGAGTCTTGATGTTTATCATGTAATTTTTTTAGTTCACGGGCATATTCTTTGGCTGCATCAACATCGTGTACTGAACATGGACCAGTGATAACTAATAAGCGAGGATCTCGTTTATGAATAATATCAGAAATAATAGTACGGGCTGATTTAACAAAAGCTCGACCTGGCTCGTGTAACGGTAACTCATTTCTAAGTTGCTCAGGGGTAATTAATACTTGTTCTTCATTAACATGAATATCATTTAAAGTTTTTTTATGGGCTATAGACGTCATGATTCATTCCTAAATAAATTAATTATTAAAAATGCGCAGGATAAAAACAAAAATTGCAGAAAATATTGAAAAGTCCAAAGTACAGTTTTACAGAACTGGACTTTGACAAGAAATAAAAACACAAAATCGTAAAGAATTAGTTACGCGATTTGTACGGTTATTTTACACTTAAATTTAGTCAAGCACACTACCTTTAGTAAAAATAAAGAGACTAATTTTATTATGTTCGAGTGACTAAAAGCTCGCTATATGATGAGGTTAGCACCCGAACACAAGTGACTATAAATACTTTACTCATGATAAATACTTCGTTGTCACATAAGTGTAATAAATCGTTCACTTAATTGTCACATAAAATTCCTACACTGCACACAGTTAAGAAATGAGCTCCAACCTAGACATAATATTCAGTCTAAAAATTATTAATTCAATTATAAATGAGAAATCATATGAACACTTTTACTAATAAAATGAATCTGAAGAAAACTTTAATAAGCCTATCACTTGTAACAGTTGCCTTAACAAGTAGCTTTGCTAATGCTCAAAGTAATCGAGACACTATTACTGCCGTTGGTTCATCAACTGTGTATCCGTTTTCAACCGTAGTTGCTGAACGTTTTGGTAAAAACACTGATTTTAAAACGCCTAAAATTGAATCTACAGGAACAGGGGGTGGTATGAAATTATTTTGTGCAAGCAATGCCATCAACACGCCTGATCTTTCTAATGCATCACGTCGAATGAAAAAGAGTGAATTTGATATGTGTGTTAAAAATGGCGTAACGAGTATTACTGAAGTACTACTCGGTTATGACGGAATTGTGGTTTCTAATTCAAACAATTCACCGCAAATGAATATTACCCGCAAAGAATTATTCCTAGCCTTAGCAAAAGATGTTCCTGCTAAAGATGGTAGTGAAACCTTAGTGCCTAATCCTTACAAATTATGGAGTGATATTAACTCTTCATTACCTGCTAATAAAATTGAAGTTTTAGGCCCACCTCCTACTTCAGGTACCCGTGATGCTTTTGCTGAATTAGTATTAGAAGGTGGCTGTAAAAAATTCTCTTGGATTAAAGCAATAAAAAAACAAAACAAAGCTAAATACAAAGAAATTTGTCACAGTGTTCGTGAAGATCACGCCTATATCGAAGCAGGTGAAAACGATAATCTAATAGTACAAAAATTATCAGCAAACCCTAAAGCTTTTGGTATTTTTGGTTTTAGCTTTTTAGACCAAAATAGTGACAAACTACAGGGTTCAATTATTGACGGAAAAGCCCCTAGTTTTGATGCAATTGCTGACGGCTCGTACCCAGTATCACGCCCGTTATATTTTTATGTGAAAAATTCACACGTAAACAAAGTTCCTGGTATTTTAGAGTTTTTGAAAGAATTCACCAGTGAAGCTGCTATGGGTGAAGAGGGTTATTTAACAGATAAAGGTTTAATCCCATTAGGCAATAAAAAACTGGTAAAAATACGCCAAGATGTATTATCTCTTTCTCCATTAGCATTGAAATAGTAATAACAGTTCAAAATAACACCCAACCGTTGCTAACACTAAAGGTTATCAATGGTTGGGTTTTCTTTTCTAAAAAATTAGTTATAAAAATATGAATTCATCTTTATTATTTTTTGTTTTACTTTGCCTCACACTGTTTAGTTATTGGTTTGGTATGCAACGTTCATTGAAAGTAGCAGGTGGCGTTGAGCATAAAAAAGAGCTGACTAGCCTACCTCAGCAGTTTGGTTTATTAACGGCCATGGTTTGCGGTTTACCTGCATTAATTACTTTACTTATTTTTAATAGTGGTGAAAGTTTTATTGTTGAGCAATTACTCACTTCAACACTACCACTAGATATTCAAGCATTATCAACGATAGATACCGGTTTATACTTAAACAACATACGTTCATTAGCAAACTCAGAAACAGCATCTGAAATTTTACAAGGATTAAGTCAAAGTAGTGATATAAATACGCAAACTCAATACAGAGCTGCATTAACTTTACAAGAATTAAACCAACAAGCTATTTGGCTAAAAACAGCCTTAGTTTTAATTATTGCGTGCGTCAGCGTCGCAGTTTTAGTCAGAAAATTTAGCCTGACCTACCCAGCTAGACAAAAATCAGAACGTATTGTACGAGCTTTATTAGTTGCATCGTCTGCCGTTGCAATTTTAACAACACTTGGTATTGTTATCTCGGTACTGTTTGAGTCTATTCAATTCTTTAAAAGTGTTTCTCCTGTAGATTTTATGTTTGGTACACAATGGAGCCCACAAACAGCCATACGTACTGATCAAGTAGGTGGCTCTGGTAATTTTGGTGCCATTCCTTTATTTGCTGGCACTATGTTAATTACCTTTATTGCGATGTTATTAGCAATACCTGTTGGTTTAATGATTGCCATCTACTTATCACAATACGCCTCATCAAGGTTACGTACTTTTGCTAAACCTATGCTAGAAGTATTAGCGGGTATTCCCACCGTCGTTTATGGTTTTTTTGCTGCCTTAACCGTAGCACCTGTTATTCGTAATATGGGTGAATCCTTAGGTTTAAGCGTCGCTTCTGAGAGTGCCTTAGCCGCTGGTTTAGTAATGGGAACGATGATAATTCCTTTTGTATCATCACTATCGGAAGATGCCATCACTGCAGTTCCTAACTCTTTAAAAGAGGCTTCTCTTGGTATGGGCGCAACAAAAAGTGAAACCGTCTTAAAGGTATTATTACCTGCAGCATTACCGGGCATTGTTGGCGCTATTTTACTGGCTGTATCTCGTGCTATAGGTGAAACCATGATCGTTGTAATGGCAGCAGGCATGGCCGCCAATTTAACCGCTAACCCACTTGACTCAGTTACAACCGTAACAGTACAAATAGTAACGCTACTAACCGGCGATCAAGAATTCGATAGCCCAAAAACCCTAGCTGCTTTTGCCTTAGGTTTAATGTTATTTATCACCACTCTCGGTCTAAATGTTATAGCACTGAAGGTTGTTAGAAAATATCGAGAGCAATATGACTAATTTAAACAAAAATTTAAATGTAGATAGTACAAATGTAGATAGTACGAGTCTAGCAAATAGTAATACTATAAAAACCCTTTCTACCACAGAAAAGGTCTCACTAAGCCTTAAAAATCGTCATCGTAAGGAAAAGCGCTTCAAACGCATAGGGCTTTTCTCGGTTCTCTTTGGCTTTCTACTAGTTGTTATTCTAATTGGGGATATTACCTCAAAAGCACTACCGGCATTTACTCAACACTGGGTTAAACTTGACATAAATTACCAGTCCTCATGGCTAAACATAAGTGACGTTTCAACACAAAGCCCTATTACCGAGCAAATTAACAAAGCAAACTACCGTAATGTGCTGAAAAAATCGTTCTATCAAATGTTTCCCCATGTCAGTGGACGCAAGGACAAGCGTAAGCTATCGAAATTGCTCAGTAGTAATGCTGAATTTACTCTTAAAGATAACTTAATTGCTTCACCGAAACTATTTGAGCAACAAACACAGGTATGGGTGAAACTTGATGACGATGTAGACAGTTATCTTAAAGAAGCATTTCCTTTAGGAGAAGCAGGACTAAGAATTACCCAACAGCAAGCACAATGGTTGGCTCAACTTATATCAAATGATCGTGTTGAAAGTAGATTTAACATTAGTTTTTTTACTTCCGGTGATTCTCGAGAGCCTGAACTTGCGGGTATTAAAGGCGCTTTAATG
>Ga0105358_10001509_pt1 | contig 12402 bp, 9 predicted proteins | sample GOMGulsemesocosm_5_FD_83509 | JGI IMG/M metagenome (GOLD analysis project Ga0105358, IMG submission 83509) | Methane-oxidizing microbial communities from mesocosms in the Gulf of Mexico - GOM15C Gulf of Mexico | ecosystem: Environmental > Aquatic > Marine > Cold seeps | place: Gulf of Mexico...
CTTATTTGATCAGATAAAGATTCGTCCACACAGCCCCCTGATTAATGTTCATTCACTTTAAAAGCGAATGAATAAAACCCGATAGACAACAGATATCTAGCTTTCTCTACATGCTAATTTGAGCACATTTTAAAATGCAGATATTTCTTACCGTGTTAAGCCAAATAAAGGTTGTAAGGTAACAACCTTTTTTGACTCGTTTATTATTTGAACAACTATTAATCAGCATAGCAAATTTTTAGAAGATGTATAACTTTTTCTTTATTTTTCAAAGAGTTTACTTTTATTGAAGCACAAAAAAAAGCACACCAACGTTAACAAGTTAGTGAAAATTTATGATGAATAAGTGCTAGGTACTTAATTCATTAGCTTTGCTTGATTGAAATTCTTTATTATTATTATTTTACTCAATTACCTCTTTTAGCATGAATTAGATAAAATCAGTGCGGGTAAAAAATGTACTACAGATAATACTAATTGAAGTATAGATAACTTTCAAATATTAGTACAAAAAACAATCGTTTATTTGTTTTTAAAACATTAAAGTTGATATATAAAGAAATGGTTTTATGAAAGTGTTCAGAGTATATCGAGCTCAACTAAGTAAGTGAATACTTACTTAGTTGAGCTTAGAGTATTATTCTCCGCCTTCTAGCATATCAGCAAAAGCAGCAAGTTTAGCTAATACCATACTATGAATTGATTTACGGGGGTAGCGACCAACACTATTCATTGCACCTGCAGTCATGCCCATTAAAATTTCTATGGACTGATCAATATCATCTACTGCATAAATATGAAATTGTTCCTTTTTAACTGCCTCAATAACTTCATCCTGAAGCATTAAATTAACAACATTAGTACGAGGAATTATTACCCCTTGCTGACCCGTTAAACCTCGATCTTTACAAAGTCGATAAAAGCCCTCTATTTTTTCGTTGGCGCCACCTATAGACTGCACTTCACCATGTTGATTAATAGAACCCGTAATAGCAATGCCTTGATCAATAGGTAGGTGAGTTATTGCCGAAATCAAAGCACAAAGCTCAGCCATTGATGCACTATCGCCATCAATATGACCATACGATTGCTCAATAGCAATATTGGCTGAAATTGTGACAGGAAATTCCTGTCCATATTTATGCCCTAAATAACCGGTTAAGATTAAAAAACCTTTTGAATGAATAGATTTTCCTAATTCTACTTCACGTTCAATATCAGTAACACCTTGACTACCTGCATAAACCGTAGCAGTGATCCGAGCCGGTGTACCAAAAATACTCTCACCAATTTCTAAAACAGTTAAGCCATTAACTTTACCCACTTGTTTACCATCACTAGTGATCAGTAATTGTTGTTCTTTTATTTCACTCAACCAGGTTTCACTCATGCGTCCAGTGCGGCGTTCTTTTGCGGCTAACGCCAATTGAATATGCTCAGCGGTTAAGTCACCTGTACTGCCTGCTTTGTTCCACAGGTAATTAGCTTCGTCCAATAGATCGTTTATTTGTACAATATTAGCGGAAATTTTTTGCTGGTGTTCAGCACGTCGTAATGCATATTTAACTAACTCAAGTACAGCACTATCGGCAACTAAAGGATATTGATGTTTTTTAGCTCGTTGACGAATCAAATGAGCGTAAGCAATTAAGTTTTCGTCGGTTTTTGTTAAGTAATGGTCAAAGTCAGCCAGTACTCTAAATAGCTCTGTAAATTCTTGATCATATTCTTGTAAAGTATAATAAATTTCAGGGTCGCCCAATAAAACCACTTTCACTTTTAACGGAATTTTTTCCGGCTGTAAGCTGTAAGAACCTGGCTGGCTTAATTCAGAATACGGATTTTCAATCGTCACTTGTTGTGTTTTTATTGCTAACTTTAATCGTGACCATACCAGTGGTTGATTAAGTAATTTATCTGCATCTAATAATAAATAGCCACCATTAGCTTTATGCAATGCACCTGCCCTTATTGAGCGATAACTCGTATAAGTACTGCCTTGAAACGTTGCGGTATCGACATGTCCAAATAAATTTTGGTAAGTCGGGTTTTGTTCATAAATAACAGGAGCACCTTCTTCAGGCTCACGAGCAACTAACAAGTTAGGTAGAAACTGCTCAACCATCAATTTACGGTTATCTTTATCATTTTGATTTTCGTTGCTTTCATCTACCAAAATTTCTAAAACCGTGTCAACAACATGCATTTTTACTTTTGATAGGTATTTTAACACGCCTAAATTACTGGAAAATTCGTGTTCCAGTTCTTTTAAAAAAGGCTTAATGCTCAGCTCTGCTGTTTCATTTTTTAGTTTTCGCAGTTTATCTGACGATTTTCTTTTCCACTGTGGTAACTCTAGTAATTGCTCTGATAGAAAGTCTTCCAACTGCGCTAGCAATTTATAAAAATCAGCGCGTTTTACTTCATCAAGGTTGGCGAACTCTTTATCATTTAGTGGTTTACCATCAACGAGTGGCGAAAAACCAATTTCACCATCGTCTTCATATAAAACAACATTATTTTTTAAAGCCGTTTCTTCGACTTTGGCTATAGCTTCATCATACTGCTGGTTAAATTCACGATCTATTGCGGCTTTTTGTCGTTGATAACTTGGGTTTTCAAAAACCTCAGGAAATAAGTCTAATAACTCATCAATAAAAGTATTAATACGCGCAAGTAACTGCTTACCATCTCCCGGACTAACATATAGTTTATAGGGTGCATGATTATCGTCAAAATTATTGATGTAACACCATTCTTGTGGCGTTTTTTGGGTACGAGCGGTCGCCGATAACATTTGTTTTATTAACGTCTGTCGACCCGTGCCAGGTTCACCCATAGCAAAAACATTAAAGCCAACCGCGTCCATTGACAAGCCAAACTCTAATGCTTCTTTTGCTCGTTCATGGCCAACAAATGTCTGTTGATTTTCAGTGTTTTCATTAGACTGAGAGAAAAGATTTTCAGTCAGCTTTGCCGTTAATTGAGAAGGTAATAGCTGCATTTGAAGAGAAGGTTGATTCATCAAGAACTCACTGTTAGCGATTAAAATATAAGCGTTTTATTTTTTATAACGATATTAATCCATAGTGTACTCTGTCATCCCAGTTGTTAGCAAAACTGATTTCATACTTTCATTAAAATACCTTTCTAAGACAAGAGGCGAAAAATAAAATCAAAAAATACGTAGTGGCACATATAAAAATGCATAGCATATTTATGGTGTTAATCCCTTTCTAACAAACTCATTACCACCACAGGTAAAACAATCGGCTATTTTTGTAAAATGCGATAACAGCATTGTTTGTTGACATTGTTGACATTCAAGCTCACCAAAGCCGATATAATCACCACTGTGATAAAGGCTTTGATGTTTAAAATCATCTTTAAGTTCAGCCCACTCAACTTGCGACTTATCCGTAACACTAACCAAGGTTAACCAAAAACGTTCATTTAACAAACCAAGATATAAAGAGTGTTTTACTTGCGACTTGTATTGCTGATAAAACTCTTTTAAGTCATATTTGAAATTTTCAACAAACTGCTTCACTTTTTCTTCGGGTAGGCTTTCCGCCGCAATAACGATTGCTTTGGCTTTTTCAACCACATCAACAATCTCCGTAATTTCATGCTGCTTAATATCGTCAAACCATTCTGTGAGCTGGTCATAGAATAAATTTTTATTAGCCAACTTATTTGTCATAAAAAATTCCTCTGCCATTAATACCTGTTGCCTATATTAACTATAGACAAGATTTACTGATTATATTCCCTCAATTCTGCTATTAAACTTGTCGTTAACAACACAGATAAGGTATTCTATGCAAAATATTTTATGCATTCGTGGTCGTAAAACTAAGTCGAAAAACTAAGTTGCAAAAATCACGCTATACCTTACAGAATACCAGAGAAGTCTTTAATGGAATCCATTTACAATCCCCAATCAATAGAAGCCGAAGTTCAACAACATTGGGTTGACAACAAAACCTTTCTTGCCACAGAAGATCCAGATAAAGAAAAGTTTTATTGTTTAGCCATGTTCCCATACCCAAGTGGTCGTTTACATATGGGTCATGTACGTAACTATAGCCTTGGTGATGTGATTTCTCGATATCAACGTATGCAAGGTAAAAATGTAATGCAACCCATGGGTTGGGATGCATTTGGTTTACCTGCAGAAAACGCTGCAATCAAAAACAATTCCGCTCCAGCAAACTGGACTTATGAAAATATTGATTACATGCGTAACCAATTAAAGTCTTTAGGTTTTGGTTATGACTGGAGTCGTGAATTAGCCACCTGTAAAAAAGACTATTACCGCTGGGAGCAATGGTTTTTCACGCAACTTTATGAAAAAGGCTTGGTATATAAAAAGAATGCTACCGTTAACTGGGATCCAGTTGATCAAACCGTACTTGCTAACGAACAAGTGATTGACGGTCGTGGTTGGCGTTCAGGTGCTACTGTTGAACGTAAAGAAATACCACAGTGGTTTATCAAAATCACTGATTATGCTGAAGAGTTATTAAACGACCTTGACCAATTGACCGATTGGCCAGAACAAGTTAAAACCATGCAACGCAACTGGATTGGTCGCTCTGAAGGGGTTGAAATGACCTTTAAAGTAGCTGATTCAGATGAAAGTTTTGATATATATACGACACGTCCGGATACGTTAATGGGCGTGACTTATGTTGCTCTTGCTGCTCAACATCCTTTAGCGCTTGCTGCTGCAAAAAATAAAGCGGATGTTGCTGCGTTTATTGAAGAATGCAAAACCAATAAAGCGACAGAAGCTGACATGGCAACCATGGAAAAGAAAGGTGTAGACACCGGACTTAAAGCCATACATCCACTAACAGGTGAACTCGTTCCAGTATGGGCAGCTAACTTTGTATTAATGGACTACGGCTCAGGTGCGGTAATGTCTGTGCCGGGGCATGATCAACGTGATTGGGAATTTGCGACCAAATACGGCTTAGAAATTAAACAAGTTATTACCGCGACAAATGATGAAGATATTAGCAGCGCAGCAATTCTTGATAAAAACACTTTGATTAACTCTGGTGAGTTTGATGGTTTAAGTTTTGATGATGCTTTCAAAGCCATTGCAGATAAACTTATTAGTGAAGACAAAGGTCAAATAAAAGTTAACTATCGCTTACGTGATTGGGGCGTTTCTCGTCAGCGTTATTGGGGTACACCAATCCCAATGATTAATTTGGCGAATGGCGAATCAGTTCCAGTACCTGCCGATCAACTTCCCGTTGAATTGCCTGAAGATGTAGTAATGAACGGGGTAACATCACCAATTAAAGATGACCCTGCTTGGGCAAAAGTCACCTATAACGGCGAAGAAGCCTTACGTGAAACCGATACCTTTGATACATTTATGGAGTCATCATGGTATTACGCACGTTTTTGTTCTGCAGGCGATGATACCCAAATGCTTGATCCTGCCAAAGCTAATTACTGGTTACCTGTTGATCAATATGTTGGTGGTATTGAACATGCAATATTACATTTATTATATGCACGTTTTTTCCACAAGTTATTACGTGATACTGGCTTAGTAAAATGTGATGAACCTTTTAAAAGCTTACTTTGTCAAGGTATGGTATTAGCTGATACCTATTATCGTGAAGCTGAAAATGGCGCACAAGATTGGATAGCACCAACAGATGTTGACGTTGAACGCGATGAAAAAGGTCACGTTACATCTGCTGTTAGTAAAATTGACGGTCAACCAGTGATTTCTGCTGGTATGAGTAAAATGTCTAAATCTAAAAATAACGGCATCGACCCACAAGAAGTCATTAAACAATACGGCGCAGATACCGTTCGATTATTTATTATGTTCACCTCACCGCCAGAGCAGACGCTAGAATGGTCAGATGCTGGTGTTGAGGGTGCACATCGCTTCTTAAAACGTGTTTGGAAATTGACTTACGACTTTACTCAACAGTGTTCTGCTGATCAGTCAATAAGTTCTACCATATCTTTAGATGGATTGACTCTTACACCAGTACAAAAGAATTTGCGTCGCGAATTACATAAAACCATAGGTAAAGTAACTGATGATGTTGGTCGTCGTAATACTTTTAATACCGCCATTGCCGCGATCATGGAATTGATGAATCATTTGTCAAAAGCGAAATTAGCAACAGCTGAAGACCAAGCAATAATGCAAGAAAGCCTCCGTGCTGTGGTATTAATGTTAACGCCCATAACACCGCATTTATGTCACCATTTATGGAGCTTAATTGGTGATGGAAGCACCGTTGAAGAAACCTCTTGGCCGACGGTTGATGAAAGTGCTTTGGTTGAAGATGAAAAGCTTATTATTGTTCAGGTTAATGGTAAGGTTCGCTCGAAAATCACCGTATCTGCTGCCGCATCAAAAGAAGATATTGAAGCATTAGGTTTAGCCGATGAAACGGTCATTCGCTTTATTGAAGGGAAAACCATCCGTAAAATAATTTACATACCGGGAAAGTTGCTTAATATTGTGGCTAATTAGGACATACAGATTAAAATGAAAGCGCAATACCGCTTATTAAAATACTCATCGACGTTCAGCCATGTGCTGTTCGTCGTTATTTTATCGACGTTACTCAATGGCTGTGGTTTTAAACTCAGAGGGGATTATTTATTACCCAATGAATTAAAAACACTTTATATTAGTTCCACAGATAAACATGGCGAACTCACCCGACTGGTTAAGCAACATTTAAGAGTAAATAAAGTCGATGTTGTTGAGCAGTTTTCGGTTAACATCCCAGAAATGCACATTTTAAAAGATAGTTTGGACAGAAGAACCCTATCGGTTTTTCCTAACGGACAAGTCGCCGCTTACGAACTCATTTACACGGTAAGTTATCAACTAAGGTTTGCCAATGAAGAGAGTCAAACGCTAAACTTTGAATTTAACCGTGACTATCAAGATAATCCAAATACTGCCCTCGCAAAAAGCCGTGAATTATCACTGATGTTAAGTGAAATGCGTAAAGAAGCCGCTGATAAAATATTACGCAGCTTAGCCACCATTCAGCACTGATAAGCTATAGCCATGAAGATTTATCATAACAATCTAACATCAACATTAAACCAAGGGTTTAAACCGATATGGTTAGTCTTTGGTGATGAACCATGGCAAAAAAATAACAGCCTCGCCACGATAAAATCAGTAGCACTTCAACAAGGTTTTGATGAAGTTATTCGTTTTAGCGCTGACGACAAATTTGATTGGTCATTACTCCAAGAAGAATATCAATCGTTAAGTTTATTTTCGAGCCAACGTATTATTGAAGTTGAAATAATAAACGGTAAAGTTGGCGATGCCGGCAGTAAAGCGTTACTAGCCCTCAGTGAAAATTTTCATCAAGATGTCATTATCATCTTACATGGCCCTAAATTAGATGGTGCGGCACAAAAAAGAAAGTGGTTTAAAAGCTTAGAAAAACTGGGCTGTTTCCTACCTTTATATGACATCGAAGGTAAACAATTAAATCAATGGCTACAAACGCAAGCACGACAATTAAACATTAATTTACACGCGGATGTCATTCCATTGATGACAGAGTTATTTGAGGGCAACTTACCTGCCCTTGAACAAGAATTACAAAAACTCTCATTGTTATTTGGACAACAAACCATCACTTGTGACGATGCTGAAAATATTATCATCAAACAAGCTAAGTTTAATCCTTTTCAATTAGTTGATGCCATGCTCATTGGCGATCTAAAAAAATGCACCGCTATACTTGATCAGTTACAACAAGAAGGTACAGCAATAGGACAACTCATCTGGTTTGTTCATAAAGAAATTAGACAATTAGCCACCATGTTAGAACAATTACAACAGGGTGAACATATTAATGATTTATATAAACAATATCGAATTTGGGACAAAAAAAAGCCTCTGTACCAACATGCAATAACGCATATAACCACTAGCAATATTGGATATGCTCAATCACGATTAGCGCAAGTTGACTTGATCAGTAAAACCAGCAGCGACTTTAATCATTATCTATTGTTAGCCGATGTGTTAATTACGCTATATCACGGACAAACAACTTCTAAATTTAGCTTAGATTATGAGTACGCCTGAGATTAGTGAGGATTCGCTTAATTACCCAATGCAACGCATCGGTATTTTTGGCGGCACCTTTGACCCCATTCATTTTGGCCATATCCATACGGCAAAACAAACGGCACAGTGGCTTAATTTAGACAAATTATTGATACTACCTAGCCATATACCTCCTCATAAAAATAAAACACTGGCAACCGCACAGCAACGCCTTGCCATGGTAGATTTAGTTTGCCAAAAAGATCCAACCTTTATACTTGATAAACGAGAGCTTAATAAAAGCTCCCCTTCTTATACCGTTGAAACACTGCAAGAAATAAAAAATGAATATGCTCAGACACAGCTTTTTTTTATTGTCGGTATGGACTCATTATTAACCTTTAAAACTTGGCATAAATATCAAGAAATATTATCTCTATGCCACTTGGTTGTTAATACTCGTCCAAATTATCATATAGATAAAAATAATATCGAGTTGACCCAACTCTTAGCAAACCACCAAATTAATCACTCCAATGAACTAAAGCAAAAAGATGCTGGAAGCATCTTGCTACACGACTCAAAAGATTGGCATATATCTTCAACTCAGATCAGAGGAAAAATTAAGAACAAATGTAATTGCAGTGAATTACTACCCGTTGACATCCTTTCATATATCGATAAAGAACAGCTTTATCGTTAATTTTTTCAGCATTACCTGCAGCCGTTTAACTTAATATCAAATGAAATTGTGAAGTTATAAGCTAATCGATCATTACTTCAATTGGTATAAGAAATAAAAAATGATATTATAGTAAAAATCATACTACCCTTGATGTAGCCTGAAAGTAAATTAATGCTACATAAGTCATAAAATATGACTTAACTAACCAGAAAAGAGAAAGTACCTTGCAAAATAAAGCACTAACAGCATTTGTTATTGAAAAAATAGAAGATATGAAAGGCCGAGATATCATTACCTTAGATATTGCAAAAAAATCTAGTTTTGCTGATTTTATGATTATTTGTTCTGGTAATTCAAAGCGTCATGTCAAATCCATTGCTCAATCAATTTCTATGGAATGCCGTGCTGAAGGTATTGAACCATTAGGTATTGAAGGAAATGACATTGGTGAATGGTCATTAGTTGATTTAGGTGATGTTATTGTACACATCATGACTGACGATACTCGAGATAAATATCAGTTAGAACAGCTTTGGGAATAAAATAACCCACAATGCGCATAACGCTATATGCCGTTGGCAACAAAATGCCCACATGGGTAATTACAGCTTTTGACGAATATAGTCGACGTTTTCCTAGAGACATGTCATTTCATTTAGTTGAAATACCTCCTGGAAAACGAGGGAAAAATGCTGATATAGCTCGAATTCTTGAAAAAGAAGGAGAGCTAACCCTTGCTGCAATACCTAAAGGAAACCGTATTGTTACCTTAGAAGTTGAAGGTAAGCCTTGGACAACTCCACAACTTGCTCAACAGTTAGAGCGGTGGCACCTCGATAGTAGAGATGTTGCTTTACTTGTTGGTGGCCCAGAAGGACTAGCGCCAGCTTGTATTAAAGCGTCAGAGCAAAAGTGGTCATTATCGCCGTTAACATTACCTCACCCCATGGTTCGCATCGTTGTTGCCGAAAGTTTATATCGGGCGTGGAGTATTAATAATAATCATCCGTACCACAGAGAATAACTGATGCACTCACGTCAACGTGTCGCTATTCGTAACCATAGTGCAGAAGCCAACCTTTTTGCGCGTAGAACATTTATCGCTTTCCTCGGCGTGCTTGTTATGTTGCTGATATTATTTAGCAATATATTTGACCTTGAAATAAATGCCTACGATAAATATAAAACCAGATCAAATTCCAACCGTATAAAACTATTGCCGGTAGCGCCAAACAGAGGGTTGATTTATGACCGAAACGGTGTATTGCTAGCTGAAAACAAGCCTATTTACAGTTTAGAGGTTATTCCTGAAGACGTTGAGGATATCAAAACTTCATTACTAGAAATTAGTAACTTGTTAGAGATTAGCGCTGAAAAACAGCAAAAACTACTCAAGTCGTTACGTTCTAAACGCCGCTTTAAACCACTAGAGCTCGATTCACGGTTAAGTGATCAACAGGTTGCATTATTTTCTGTTAACAAACATAAATTTCCCGGTTTTTTTATTGATGCACGGTTAAAGCGTTATTACCCTTTTGCCGATTTAACTACTCATTCATTAGGTTATGTAGCCCGAATCAATAGAAGAGATACCATAAAGCTTGAAGAACAAGGCCTTTCAGACAATTACGCTGCAACACGTAATATTGGCAAGCTTGGTTTAGAAAAATATTATGAAAGCATATTGCACGGCACCATTGGTCATCAAGAAGTTGAAATAAATAACCAAGGTCGAATCATTCGCACACTAGACTATGCACCACCACTTCCTGGAAAAGACATAACGCTAACACTAGATATTGAGCTACAAATGATCGCCAAGCGTGCGTTATCAGGAAAGCGTGGCACTGTAGTCGCAATTGATCCGCGTAATGGTGACGTTTTGGCTATGTACTCAAATCCAAGTTTTGATGGTAATTTATTTGTACATGGTATCAGTAGCAAAAATTATAAAAAAATATTAAATTCAAAGGATCTCCCTTTAATAAATCGCGCTGTACAAGGATACCCTCCAGCATCAACAGTTAAACCTTTATTGGCTATATTAGGGCTCGAAAAAAAAGCCATCACCCAAACATCAAGAGAATATGATCCCGGTTGGTTCCAATTAAAAGGCATTAAACACAAATATCGTGACTGGTATCCACAAGGCCACGGTTGGGTAAACTTAAACAAAGCCATAGAGCAATCATGTAATGTATATTTTTACAAATTAGCAGTCAAATTGGGTATCGATAACGTTACTAACATGATGGAAAAATTTGGCTTTGGAGATTATACTGGCATAGATATTTATGAAGAAAGCCGAGCAATATTACCTGGCAGGGAAATGAAAAGGGTGCGTTACAATAAGCCTTGGTATACAGGCGATACAATATCTATTGGTATTGGTCAAGGCTACTGGACAGCAACACCTTTACAATTAGCGCAAGCTATATCGATATTAGCCAATAAAGGGAAAATCAAAGTCCCTCACTTATTAAAATCCACAACCGAACTGCAATCAATTACAGATGACGAAACAGGTATATCAAGCTCGACCCTAGTCACCAGTAATTACGATTTTGTAGAAAAACCCCCAATTATACTTAATCAACCAAAGAATTGGGATTTAGTACTTGATGCAATGCATAATGCCGCACAAAAAAAAGGGGCTACTGCCTACAACGCATTTAAAGGCAGTAAATATGATGCTGCAGGAAAAACGGGAACCGCACAACTTGTAAGCAAAAAACAAGATGAAAAATATGATGCCAAATCAATCAAAGAAAGACAGCGTAACAATGCGATGTTTGTTTCATTTGCCCCTTATGAAAAACCAGAAATTGTTGTCGCTGTTGCAGTAGAAAATGTTGCTAAAGGAGGTGGCGGCACTAACGCAGGTCCTGTCGCCCGCCAAATAATGGATCAATACTTTGGTAATAGAGAAATTATCAGTAAAAATATAAGCCGTCATCCTCAGCATGACAATACCTATGGTCTAAACGAGAAAAAGTCGAGACAAAACTAGTGCGCAGTAGTGGACAAGACCAACAAAAAAATCAAAAATTATTGCAGCGTTTGCATATTGACTTACCGCTACTCATTGGTATTTTATGCTTGATGACCTTAGGTTTATTCGTTGTTTATAGTGCTGGTGGCCAAGAAATTGACATTGTTATTCGTCAAGCAATTAGGTTAGGTATTGCATTAGTAGTGATGTTTTTTGTGGCACAAATCCCACCATTATCCTATCGCAAATGGGCAGTACCTGTATTTATTATTGGTTTATTGTTACTCATTGGCGTTTTACTCTTTGGGCATATCGGCAAAGGAGCGCAACGCTGGTTAGACTTAGGCTTTATGAAGTTTCAACCCTCTGAAATTATGAAACTTGTTGTGCCTATTACCGTCGCTTGGTATTTAAGTCAATACAACTTACCCGTTAAGCTTCCAAAAATAATTATCGCTTTCATTCTAGTTTTACTACCAACGCTACTCATTGCCAAACAACCCGACTTGGGCACATCATTATTGATTGCCAGTTCAGGAATTTTTGTTATATTTCTTGCTGGTGCTGGTTGGAAATTAATCATGATATGTGCAGGATTAGCGTCAAGTTTCGCCCCTATTCTTTGGATGTTCTTGATGAAAGATTATCAAA
>Ga0105358_10001512_pt1 | contig 12393 bp, 17 predicted proteins | sample GOMGulsemesocosm_5_FD_83509 | JGI IMG/M metagenome (GOLD analysis project Ga0105358, IMG submission 83509) | Methane-oxidizing microbial communities from mesocosms in the Gulf of Mexico - GOM15C Gulf of Mexico | ecosystem: Environmental > Aquatic > Marine > Cold seeps | place: Gulf of Mexico...
ATAGACCCCGAAAAACACTTGGCTACAAAACGCCTGAAAAGGTGATCTCATATGATGTTGCATTGACAGGTTGAGTCTACAACTGTCTTCTTCGCAAGTCAAAAGCTATGAGATACAGCTTCATTTACGCGGAAAAGGCCAACCACCCAATCATCATATTTTGCAAAGCGTTTGATGTTAGCGAAAGTGGTTTTCATGCTTGGCAGCGGCGTTCAATGTCGCAGCGCCAACGTGAAGATATGATTTTGTTGGCTTACATCCGCAGTATTCATCAGGAAAGTTACCAATCAAATGGTCGTGAACGCATGACTGAAGAATTACGTAGCTTAGATTTCGTCGTTAGCGAACGCCGTGTTGCCCGTTTGATGAAAGACAATAACATCCACATTAAACGCACGCACAAATTCAAACGTACGGCGAACAGCGATCATAATCATAATGTTGCTCCAAATTTACTTGATGGTGATTTCACAACAACAGGGCCAAATCAGAAATGGGCAGGTGATATCACTTACATTCACACGCAAGAAGGCTGGCTGTACCTTGCTGTGATTATTGACTTATATTCACGTCGTGTCATCGGTTGGGCTGTAAGTAAACGTATGAAACGTGATCTGGTCGTGCAAGCTTTACAGCGGGCCATCGCCTTGAGGAAACCGCCGAAAGGCGTAATCCATCATTCAGATCGTGGATCACAATATTGCTCCCGTGATTACCGGAAATTACTGGAAAAAAATGCGTTTGAAGTTTCGATGTCTGGTAAAGGGAATTGTTATGACAATGCGGCTGTGGAAACCTTTTTCAAATCGCTAAAGGCTGAACTCGTTTGGCGAACAACCTTTGAAACCAGAGATCAGGCGGGAAAAGCCTTGTTCAAATACATCAACAAATTCTATAATCCAAGGCGTCGACATTCATATTTGGGCAACATCAGCCCCATGAAGTTTGAAATGAAGGCTGTATGACAGAGTAAAGTTCTCTCCATTTTAGTGCAACGGGTCCAAAGGATAGCCGTGTCATTTGGAAGCTCGCGTCGGTCTGCTTGTAATTCTGTTTGTCTTGACCATTCAAGCGCATCAGATTTGCGTGTGAAGGTGCGACTCTTAGAAGGGAACCCTTTGCGCCGAATTTGAACTTGCCACTTCCCTCGAAATTTTCTGATTGATGCCATAACCTCTCTCTCCGATGTGATCATAGTGTGTTCACTTGGCCTAAAGAGACTTATTCAACAGATGCATCCAGACAAGAAAAAAGCCAGCGAACCTATTGGTTCAACTGACTTATTTCGTTTGGTCGGAACAGCAAGATTCGAACTTGCGACCCCTACACCCCCAGTGTAGTGCGCTACCAGACTGCGCTATGCTCCGAAGATGTGCGGAATATATATAGGCGGACGTTGCAAAGCAATGATTAGTTTACAAAAAATGCAGCTTTTTTATGCAGCATCATCAAGGCACTTTTTCATGTCTTGTAATTCATCAATAATTGCCGTTAAAATTTCTTTTTGATGATCGCTTAACCCCTGTTTAATGATAATCGGTTCCGGTGCTGGAATGGGCGCCAATGGGTCTGGGATTTCTTCAGGTTCGGGCGCATCAGGTAGGAAGTGAGATGTCGGACTTGGCCGTGAAAAATCGACGGGTGCTTGGGCCGCAACCGTATCAATCGGTGTTGTAGCAGGCACAGGTGATCTATCGAACAAGCTTGCTTGTGGGATAATAGCCGTTTCTACTACTTCTTCAACGGGTTGAGGGGCTGATCCTTCATCAATGAATTTACGCGCACCTTCTTCACGAAAAAGTTTTTGTACACCTTTTATCGTATAGCCTTCATCATGTAATAAAATTTGAAGTCGACGCAGCAATGCTACGTCATCAGGACGGTAGTAACGCCGTCCCCCTGCACGTTTTAAAGGCTTGATTTGTGGAAATTTACTTTCCCAAAAGCGCAAGACATGAGTTGCCAAATTAAGGTCTTTGGCAACTTCACTGATCGTGCGAAAGGCTTCAGCCGATTTGTCACTACGTTCTGTCATAAACTATCTGTCTTTAAATCGAAAATTTAAGAATTTTCGTTGATGCGTGCTTTAAGAACTTGTGAGGGGCGAAACACCAATACTTTACGGGGCAAAATGGGAACTTCTTCACCCGTTTTAGGGTTACGGCCAATACGTTCGCCTTTTTGGCGTACGGAAAAACTGCCGAAAGAAGAAATCTTCACAGTCTCGTCCTTAGAAAGTGTTTCTGCAATCATATCAAGTACCGATTCAAGCAGATCCGCTGACTCGTTGCGCGACAAGCCAACTTCTTGATACACAGCCTCAGTTAACTGGGCACGGGTAATTGTTTTTTCGCTCATGCGGCTATCCTCGTAAATAGAATTGAACAGACAGTCTTGAACGGTACCTGAGCAGAATTAATCCGTCAATATCAAAGGTTTGGCATATCGATTCAAAGGGAGTTAAATTTACTTACCAACGCACCAATGCAGAACCCCAAGTCAACCCGCCACCCATCGCCTCTAAGATGATCAAGTCACCTCGTTTGATACGGCCGTCTTTGATGGCATAATCAAGCGCTAACGGGATGGAAGCCGCAGAAGTATTGGCATGTTGCTCAACCGTGACAACAACTTTGTCGGGGGATATTTTCAATTTTTTAGCTGTGCCATCGAGGATGCGTTTGTTGGCTTGATGCGGTACAATCCAATCAATATCCTGAGCTGTTAAATTATTTGCAGAAAGTGTTTCAGTAACCACATCGGCAAGATTTTTAACCGCATGGCGGAAAACTTCTTTACCAGTCATACGGACATGACCCGTTGTTTGAGTCGATGAGGGCCCCCCATCGACCATCAAAAGATCTTGATAACGGCCGTCTGAATGTAAATGTGTCGATATAATGCCGGACGATTCGCTGGTTTCTTCTTCTGCTTGCAAAATAACAGCGCCTGCACCATCCCCGAATAGGACGCAAGTGGTACGATCTTCCCAATCGAGTAAGCGTGTGAATGTTTCTGCGCCAATAACCAGGGCGGTTTTACCCTGCCCTGCTTTTAAAAAATTATCAGCCGTTGCCAAGGCGTACATGAAACCGGAACAAACGGCTTGTACATCCATAGCAAAACCATGATGCAAACCTAATTGAGCTTGAACTTTTGTCGCAGTTGATGGAAATGTGTTATCTGGTGTGGTTGTGCCCAAGACGATAAGGTCAATTTCCTGTACATCGATTCCAGCATGTTCAATGGCTTTTAAGGCAGCCTCGCGTGCAAGGTCGGAGGTAAGTTGACCATCCAGCGCGATATGGCGTTGTTTGATGCCTGTGCGCGCTGTAATCCATTCGTCACTGGTGTCGACGCGTTTTGAGAGTTCGTCGTTTGTAACGATGTTTTCAGGAAGATATGATCCGCATCCAAGAATTTTAGAACGTAGTGCCATTTAAAAAGCCGCCGAAAAGTTATGTTTCGTTATTATGAGCATCCATCAGGCGTTCTAAGTCTTCTTTAATAAGATCATTAAATCCATGATACACGAGATCATGTGCCACTGTGACCGCATTTGCAAAACCTAAAGCGTCTGTACCACCGTGGCTTTTAACGCAAATTCCGTTCAAACCCAAGAACATAGCGCCATTATATTTACGCGGATCCATTTTATATTTGAATTTTTGAAGTGCAGGCTTGGCAATCAACGCCCCTAGCTTACCCATAAAGCTGCTTGTAAGCGCGCCTTTTAATAGGTGAGTTAGCAGTTGTGCCGTACCTTCAACGGTTTTAAGTGCAATGTTACCTGTAAAGCCGTCTGTGACAATAACGTCTACAGTACCTTTACCAATATCATCACCTTCAACAAAACCATAAAAATCAATATCCAAAGGCGTATTGCGCAGAACAGCTGCCGCCTGTTTGACCGAATCATTCCCTTTAAGGTCTTCTTCGCCAATGTTGAGGATACCCACTTTGGGTTTTTTGAGTCTTAAAACGTTACGGGCGTAAACTTCACCCATGACAGCAAATTGGACAAGGTTGTTCGCATCACAATCAACATTAGCACCCAAATCTAGCATGACGCTTCCGCCCGTTTTATGGGGAAGATAGGATGCTATTGCAGGGCGATCAATGCCAGGAAGTGTACGCAAAACAAATTTTGCCATTGCCATCAAAGCACCTGTGTTACCCGCAGAGACAATGCCATGAGCTTTGCCGTCTTTTACAGCATTAATAGCGAGACGCATGGATGAATTACGGCGATTGCGCAGGGCAACAGCCGGTTTGTCATCATTCGTCACCACTTGATCTGTATGTAAAACCGTACAGATTTTTTTAAGTGCCGGGTAGCCATCCAACAAAGGCTCCAACTGACGTTCGTCACCCACAATAAGGAAATGAACATCAGGGAGCTTTGTCTGACAGATGCTTAAGCCATCAATTACCATTTTAGGGGCTTCATCACCACCCATGGCATCAATGGCCAGCGTCATTTTGTTTGACAAGAGGATATACCTTTTTCGAAACCGTGAATTAAACGGCTTCGGCGTCAGTAACCTCACGGCCGTCATATTGACCGCATTCTGAACAAACGTGATGTGGACGTTTTAATTCGCCACAATTTGGACATTCGTTAAATGAGTTTGCTTTAAGCGCATCATGTGAACGACGCATGCCACGACGTGAAGTCGAAATCTTTTTCTTTGGAACAGCCATGATTCTCTACTCTAGTTAAATAGCCCGAACTTGAGGGAGGCAGTTAATTAATCGAAAATATAACTTAGAGCAAGCCTATTATGGCGCTTTAGTCATTTTTTCTTTTTCAGGTCCTTCAACGCAGCGAATGGATTCTTTTTTTGAACCTCATTTTCTGTGATATCCGGACCTACTCCGAAGCCAGAGAAATCAGTGCTTTCAGCGCGTGGAAAAAGGTCTATTTCTAGTCCCAATTCTTCAGCTAATGCTTCGGCAAGGTCTATTACCCCATCTACGATCGGGTCTAGTTCATCAGTGGCATCGATATCGATTATGATTTCTTTACCCTGATTCTCTCTAACTGATGCAGAGCCATAAACGCGTCGAAAGGATACGTCAATAGAAGACAGCACTGGTTTCAAAGAAACAACGCATTTTTGTGTGATTTTTGTCTTTGCAGTGACTTTACACTCGATTTTTTGACCAGAAAGACGTTTTAAGACCACTTCACCTTTCAAAAAATTCATCTTATTAAGTTCGAAACGTTTTTCTAATTCACGTAACTGGTCTTCATTCGCTTCTATGTGGATACGTTTAGGGTTTGGTCCCAATTTATCAACTTGAAAAGGAAGTGTGAAAACAGGTTGCTCCATTAATCTGATCCTTGAGAGGTTTTAAGCGGAGGTTCGCCGAATTTGATTTGGCCCTTCAATAAGGTATCCAAGTCCATTTTGTCCACTTGATTACATTTATTTCGTAAATAAGTCGCCATCGCTTGAAGGGATTCGTTTGATGCTTCTGTATTGCGGTACAGGTTGCGATCTAATGCAGCTTTTAACACCGTGTCATCGTCTGGGGTGCTAAGGCCTTCTTCATAGGCTTTAATACGCCCGTAGAAGGCTTCTGCCATCTTTGGAACCCGTCTGGCCAAGCCCATGTCACCAACACCAAGTTCACGCAAGTTCTGATCCATATCCATGAAAAGAAGATCAAATAGGGCTTGAGAGAAAGTTTCTGCGTTTTCTCCTTCTGACTTAAGGCGGCGCATGATGGTGAAAATATGTAGAATAATCATATCAAAACGACCTTCCACCGTATCTGCGACTTCAAGGTCTAGATAAAAACGGGTATGTCGGGATTGTTTAACGGTTTCGATGTATAATGCTTGTACGTTATCGTCAAACATCTGGCGGGTTTTAAACAGTTTGGAAAAAATCACGACTGTTCATGCTCCAATAAAACTGAACGAAGGGATAAGGAATGCTTGATCCTTGGGCTTTATAAGATATTGTAGTAAAAATCTCATAAAAGCGAAAATTAAATTACAGGTCTGTTGATTACGATGTTCAAAACCTTTCGTACAAGTTCTTTTTTCTCTGCGGCAACACTATTGGGCACAGTTATGATGCTGAGTGCTTGTTCATCCCAATATGCAACACGTGGCAATCTGCCTGATCCAGAACGTCTTGCAGAACTTATCCCCGGTGAAGTTCATGCACGCGATGTGGCTGAAATTTTGGGTACACCTTCTACCTTTTCGACTTTTGGTGGCGAATCTTGGTATTATATCAGTGAACGCGTGGAATATTATGCTTTTTTAGAGCCTGAAATTTTGGAACGCAAAGTTGTTGCTGTGACATTCGATAAGGATGGCTTGATTAAATCTGTTGATAAACGCGATAATCAAGAAGGCCGAAAAATTCAATTCATTGAACGTAAAACAGCAACTGCAGGTAATGAAATTACTTTCTTTGAGCAAATCTTTGGCAACTTAGGTCGTTTTAACAAATAATTTCTCAGCCAATGGGTTGTTTAAATATAAATCAAAATAAGGCCATTTAGGGGTAAACCTAAATGGCCTTATTAGTTGTAGGAGACTTTATGTTTATGCGAATGTTAGATTCGCTAATCACTTAATCTTTATTGTCTGCTACCGATTGGATCAGTACGTCTTCGACAATATCGGGGCCAATGGTTTTTTCAGTTATGTACATGATGCGGCGTTTAAGAGCGACAACATCAAGGTTTTCTTTGTTGCGCAGTAAGCGAGGTAAAAAGACATAAAGGTCACGCAGGTAAGCATCTTCTAAGCGAATTATTTTTGAATTAACTGATTCTTCTAGGCCTTTGGTGACTTCTAATTCAAATTGAACTTGGATGCTGCCTGTGATTTGTTCACCTTGGAATAAGGGAATGGAAAAAGGTTTTATGGTAATGGCTGTTGTTGTTTCTTCACCATTGAGTTCTTTTTCTTCAGCAATTGCATCAAGTTCTTCAGCGGTTAAAGGCTTTGCTTCAAAAGGGCCCATTTTCAAGAAATAGAGCGTGCCGACTGCACCAGCAGCAATAACAACCAGTAAGACGAGAAAGATGATAACTTTTTTCATTATTTGGAAACCCTCATGAATTTAGCGCTATTATCCCAAGCGCGCAGCTTGATTGCAATGTGAGAGTTTAGAAATGGCGATAGCCAGTTGTTTCAAGATTGAATAAATGACCACCCTCTTGATACAGTCGAAGTTCTAAATCGGTTGTAATCTTGCCGATTACAGTCAAGTCAGTTTGACTTTTCTCTTTGATTTTAAAAAGGTTTATTTCTTTTTCTTTAGGGATCGTAAAAAGCAATTCATAGTCATCACCGCCACTTAATACGACTGAGAAGAGAGAAGAATCCTTTTGCAGGCAATTTTGAGCCGCGTCAGAAAGAGGGATTTTCGTTAAATCAATATCCGCCCCACATGCCGATTGTTTGATGAGATGTTCGAGGTCGCCAACCAAACCATCCGAAATATCCATACAAGCAGTGGCATGCCCAAGAAGTTCTTGACCAAGTGCGCAACGAGGTTGTGGGTGATGATATCGCGTTAAAAGGTGTTGGCTTGTGTCTTCTATTTCACCCTTGGCAACTTTCAAGCCCAATGCACCATCACCAATGGTGCCGCTGACGCATATTAAATCCCCTGCCCTAGCACCGTTTCGTCTCAGGCATTTGCCTTTTTCAATTAAGCCATAGGCCGTGAGAGATAGAATAAGGGGACCTGTGGTGCGTGTCGTGTCACCCCCTAATAGACTTAATCCATAATGTTTTTGCAGGGCATGAAGGCTTGATGCAAAACGAGTAAGCCATTGGCTTGTTATGTTTTTTGGGTAAGACGCATTTAAGGTGTAATGAAGTGGTTTTGCCCCCATTGATGCCAAATCTGATAAATTAACGCCTAACAGTTTATGCGCGATGTCTTCAGGAGAATCTTCCGCAAAAAAATGAACATCAGCAATCAAAGTATCGGTCGTGACTACAATTTCTTGATGCGGAGCATGTGAGAAAACAGCAGCATCATCACTTAAACCAAAAGCTCCCTCAGCCTGTTCAGCCAAGGGAGCCATAATTTGTGCGATTTGTTCAAACTCGCCTAAAGGTTTGAGTGTTTTGCTCACCTTTTACGCCTTTTTGAAATCATCCGGTCGTAATGTTTTTGCCATACGATCCAAGACACCGTTTACAAATCCAGGCTCTGGGCCTTCAAAGAAGGCATGGGCCACATCCACATATTGTGTGATAACGACACGGGGTGGTACATCATGACGGATGAATAATTCATAGATACCAGCGATTAAAATGATCCGCACGATGGCTTCTAAGCGTTCTGGGGACCAGTCTTGGCTTAATGCACCCGCCATCATACCTTCAAGCTCGTCACGGCGTTTAGAGACACCGCGCAATAAATCTGTGAAGAGTTGACGATCCGGTTCAACCAAGGGGCTTGTATCGCGGTCTTCATCGCCCTCTTCTTGAGGGGTGTCCCAACGTGTTTTAAGGAATTCGATCAGAACGTCATCAACATTACTGCCGGATAGTTCGACTTCATATAAGGCTTGAATCGCAGCAAGACGTGCTGAACTTCGTTTTATCGATTTGTTTTTTTTCACTTTTTCACTCATCGTGGCAACAGGTGGAGTTGTTTTTTTAGATCAATCATTTGTAAACAAGCGCGTGCAGCATTACCGCCGACATCTTTTTGATTATAATCAGAACGCACCAAAGCTTGGTCGCGGTTTTCTGCTGTAATCATCCCAAAGCCGTGAGCAAGATTATATTTGACGCTCAAGTCCATTAAAGCACGTGACGTTTCATTCACGACAACATCATAATGGGTTGTTTCGCCGCGAATAACACAGCCTAAGCTGATGAAACCCATGTAGCGTGATCCCATTGTGCCCATTTCCATAGCGCGAACGGCATAAGAAATTGCAGGCGCAAGTTCAAAAACACCGGGTACTTGAACGCGGACCAATTCGTAACCCTTGCCTTCAAAATTACGTTCAACGGATTCAAATAGGCTGTCTGCTATATCATCATAAAAGCGTGCTTCAGCAACAAAAATACGGGGTTTAACCATGTTAGTCCTCTTGGGCTGGAATAGGCTGTTGATCAATGACACAAAGACCGTAGCCTTCTAATCCAATAATAGTGCGCCGTTTCGAATTACTGAGAAGCACCATATCGCGAATACCAAGGTCGAGCAAGATTTGTGCACCGATGCCGTAATCTCTGAGCTGGCCTGCTGGTTTAGTGCCCGTTGCATGGGCTTCTACGCGTTCTGATAAAGAAGAACGTTGTGGTTCGCGCAGCAAGACAATAACGCCCCGGCCTTCTTTTGCAATATGTTGCATCGAATTATGAAGCTCTTTTGCTTTACCACCTTGATGATCACCTAAAACATCATCGAGTACGTTTAAGGCATGCATACGGACCAAAACAGGTTCGTCTGTCGTGATGTCGCCTTTTACGAGGGCAACATGTTCTGCATATTCAACACTGTTTGTATAAACAGTCATATCAAACTCACCGCCATAAATGCTGTTCAGTTTGGTTTCGGCTTTACGTTCAACAATGCGGTCATTCTTGCGGCGGTATGCGATCAAATCAGCGATGGTTGCGATTTTAAGATCATGTTCTTTTGAAAATTTAACCAAATCAGGCATGCGGGCCATTGTGCCATCGTCATTCATGATTTCACAAATGACGCCAGAAGGATTCAATCCAGCTAGACGTGAAATATCAACGGCGGCTTCTGTGTGACCGGCGCGAACAAGGACACCGCCATCACGCGCACGTAAAGGGAAAACATGCCCCGGTGTTGCGATATCTTGGCGCGATGATTGTTCAGCAATGGCAACGCCGATCGTCAGTGCACGAGCAGCTGCAGAAATTCCGGTGGAAACGCCTTCACGCGCTTCGATGGAGATTGTAAAAGGCGTTTCATGACGAGATGCATTATGCGCTGTCATTAAAGGTAAGCCTAAATGATCGATACGATCCGCTGTCATGGGAAGGCAGATCAATCCACGGCCATATTTCGCCATGAAATTAATCGCATCCGCATCGGCTTTTTCTGCAGGGATGATCAAATCCCCTTCATTTTCGCGATCTTCGTCATCAACCAGGATGAACATGCGGCCCTGTTTGGCATCTTCAATGATTTCTTCGATGCTGGATAGATATTCAGTATATTGGGACACTTATTTTTCATCCTTCTCAAGTAGGCGCGCAACGTAGCGTGCCAGCATATCGATTTCGAGATTTATTTTATCACCGACCTTGGATTGTCCAAAAGTCGTTATTTCCATTGTATGAGGAATTATATTGATACCAAAGACATCATCTTCAACCTCATTTACAGTTAAAGACACGCCGTTTAGCGTAACTGAGCCCTTATATGCAATAAAATTCTTTAATTCGCTAGGGACTTTAAATTTAAAACGAAAAGAATCGCCTTCAGATAAAATTGAAACAACTTCTGCTAAACCATCAACATGGCCTGAAACGATATGTCCGCCCAACTCGTCACCGACTTTACAGGCGCGTTCAAAATTAATGGATTGCGAGATTGACCAGTTCCCCATTGTTGTTTTTGCAAGTGATTCTGCAGAGGCTGTAATCGCGAACCAATCGTTGCCTTTTTCAATAACTGTCATGCACGCGCCATTACAGGCAACAGATGCACCGATTTCAAGAGTTGTAAGGTCATAGGCCGTTTCAAATTCGAAACGGGTGTCGCCTTTTTTCTCAATTGATTTTACACGTCCTAAATCTGTGACGATGCCAGTAAACATATCTAACTAACCTTTATTAAGTATCATTTCAAAATCACGACGACGATAAAGTTCAACCAAATCATCACCGGACCCAAACGTATGTGTACGATCAAAAAACGGTGTTTCTTCAAGATGGTCGACGCCAAATGCTTGAGAAACTGGAATACCGTCATGCCCGATAATGCGTGGTGCACGCATCCAACATATACGGTCGATTAAACGACGGCGCAATAGGGCTGCGCATAAGTGGCTGCCGCCTTCAACAAGAACGCGGGTTAATCCACGTTCTGCCAACTGTTTAGCAACCCAATCCAACGTAATACCACCGGAACTTTCAGAATAAGGGGCGACAATCAATTGCACGCCTGCTTCTTGATAGGCTTGCGCACGAATGTCATCTTGGCCGTCCAAGGTGACCATCCATGTGGGGATGTCTTTGGCTTGGGTGACAAGGTGACCTGTCAAAGGTAAGCGCATGCGCCGGTCAATCACGATACGCACAGGTGAATGATTTTCTAACCCCTGTAGGCGACATGTTAATTCGGGGTTATCTTCAGATGCGGTTCCAATGCCAACCATAATAGCATCGTGATTGGATCTTAAAAGATGACCTTGTTGGCGTGTCGGGCTTTCTGTAATCCATTTACTTTCGCCCGTGTGAACAGCAATTTTACCATCTAGAGACGTTGCCATTTTCATGGTGAAAAGAGGACGGTTTTGTAAGACCTTCAGAAAAAAGCCTTCATTTATTTCTAAAGCATCATCGCGGCAAACATTGGTGACGACTTCAACTTTTGCGTCTTTCAAGGCTTTTACGCCATTGCCAGAAACACGGGGGTCCGGGTCTTCAATGGCAATAACAACACGTTTAATGCCTGCCTTAATAAGGGCATCTGCACAAGGCGGTGTTTGACCATGGTGTGAACAGGGTTCAAGCGTAACATAGGCTGTGGCACCTTGTGCATTTTCGCCCGCGCGTTCTAAGGCAACCGATTCTGCATGGGGGCGACCACCCGGTTGTGTCCAACCGCGTGCAATAACCTTGTTACCTTTAACGATGATACAGCCGACAGCCGGGTTCGGCCAGACGTTTCCAAGCCCACGTCGGGCCAAAGAAAGTGCTGCTTTCATATAGCTTTCATCATCCAATACGGGAGATGGAGCGCTATTTTTTATCTGTTTCCAAATTTTCGACAAAGTCCTCGAAATCCTTTGCTTCACGGAAGTCTTTATAAACGGATGCAAATCTTACGTAGGCTACTTTATCCAATTCCAACAGAACGTCCATAACCTTTTCGCCGATTGTGTTGGATGAAATTTCTGTTTCGCCTGATGTTTCCAACTGGCGTTGGATTGAACTGACGATCCGTTCAATTTTTTCGTCTTCGATGGGACGTTTTCGTAAAGATATGCGAATAGAGCTTAAAATTTTATCTCGATCAAAAGAGGATTTCGTTCCATCACGCTTGACCACCATTAATTCACGAAGCTGAACACGTTCAAACGTTGTGAAACGAGACGCACATTCAGAACAATAACGCCGGCGGCGAATAGAGGCACTATCTTCAGTTGGTCGTGAATCTTTAACTTGAGTATCCTGATTGCCACAAAATG
>Ga0105358_10001517_pt1 | contig 12381 bp, 11 predicted proteins | sample GOMGulsemesocosm_5_FD_83509 | JGI IMG/M metagenome (GOLD analysis project Ga0105358, IMG submission 83509) | Methane-oxidizing microbial communities from mesocosms in the Gulf of Mexico - GOM15C Gulf of Mexico | ecosystem: Environmental > Aquatic > Marine > Cold seeps | place: Gulf of Mexico...
AGAACAATTAGGATTAGCAATAATATTGCGATTGCGGTATTCACCTAATGCTTGTGGATTTACTTCTGGTACAACTAATGGAATATCGTCGTCATAACGAAACTCTGAGGTATTATCGATAACAATACAGCCAGCATCGCCAGCAATAGGTGCAAATTTTGCTGAGGTAGAGCCACCAGCAGAGAAGAAACCAATTTGCGCTTGGCTCCAATCAAAATTATCTGCATCCAGCACTTCAATGCTTTCGCCATTAAATTCAATAAATTCACCAGCAGAACGAGCACTTGCTAATGGATATAGTTTATTAATTGGGAAATCTCTTTCTTCTAAAATTTCCATAATGGTTTTGCCAACTAGCCCGGTTGCGCCAAGTATGCATACATCAAATTTTTGTGCCATGATCCTCTCTCTTTACTTTTGTTTAAATTAAGTAGTTTTTATTAACATCTAAGCTCTACTGAAACCTAAGCGGTGTGGCACACCACTACAGGCGTTAAATGACAAAATAACTTGCACTGCCGAAAATTCCCTGCGAATAGGGTAGTTTTTTCTAAGGGCATCGAAACCTTGACTTGATAATTGTTGGCGAAAAATAGCATCGTCTCGCCTGACATCGTAAACCATTTTTACTAACTGGTTTAGTACTATTTCATTAAATTCTTGATTTAACTCTACACATGAAATATTAGCTGTGGGTAAAAGTGTTTTTAACTGACACACAGGCTCAATATTAATATGCTGACATAATGCCTGATATAGCATTTCTGTACCACGAGCTTTTCCTTCTAAGCTATAACCTGCTATATGGGCTGTAGCTATTTCTGTATAGTCTATTAATGGTGTTAATACCGATGGCTCACCTTCCCATACATCTAATACTAATTTCACTCCATGGCCTGATTTTTTTAGCGCAAGTAAAGCGTGATTATCTATTACCTCACCACGACAAGCACTGATCAATATTTGCTCATCGTTTAAATTATTTAACCGCGTTTCATCAAGTAAATGATAGGTAGGATATTCACCACCAATGACTTTAGGTACATGCAATGAAATAACATCACACTCAAGCACTTCTTCTAATGTTACAAACTCTCTTGTATCATTAGAGTCACATTCAAGTAGCGGATCACAAATTTTATATTGAATACCTAACGCTGATAATTTTTCACTTAAACGGGTGCCTGTGTTACCGCCACCAACAATACCAACGCTAAGCTTAGTTAAATCGAATAAATATCGCTCAGCTAAAACGACTAAAGCACTAATAACATATTCGGCAACTGATATCGCATTACAGCCAGGGGCTGAATGAAAAGTAACATCCCGTTCAGCAAGGTAAGTTTGATCTATATGATCTGTACCTATTGTGGCAGTACCAACAAAGGTTAGTCTTTTATTTTTATCTAATAGCGCTTCGTTAACCTGAGTAATTGAACGTACCAATAATACATCGGCATCAAGTACTTGCTCAGGGGATAAATCTCGCCCCGAAAAAGGTACTAATTCGGTATCTTTGACGACTAGGTCACTAAAAAACTCTTTAGCGTAAGGCATATTTTCATCGAAAAGTATTTTCATTGATGCTTGAAATCATTAGATGGTTTGAAAGTTTAACGTATTGTACTCAGTTTACTTATCATAAAAAAGCCATGTAGGTTAATTTACCTCACATGGCTTATTTCAGAATTTAGTGTCTGAAACTAGGGTCCGCAGTTTAACGTTAACCGTTAATAACTACCCCTTATACTTTTGCATCACTAAAGTCGCGTTAGTGCCACCAAAGCCAAAACTGTTAGACATAACTAAATTAAGCTCAACATCACGCTTTTCAGTAACAATATCTAACCCTTGCGCTTGTTCATCTAACTCATCAATATTAATTGATGGGGCAACAAAGTTGTTTTCCATCATTAAGATTGAGTAAATAGCTTCATGAACACCAGCGGCACCTAAAGCATGGCCAGTCATGGCTTTAGTTGCGCTAATCGCTGGCGACTTTTCGCCAAATAACTCTTGAATAGCGCCAAGCTCTTTAACATCACCTACAGGAGTAGAAGTGCCGTGAGTATTTAGATAATCGACGTCGCCAGTTACACCTTGCATGGCTTGTTGCATACAACGTACTGCGCCTTCACCACTTGGTGCTACCATGTCGTAACCATCAGATGTAGCGCCATAGCCAACAACTTCAGCATAAATGTGTGCGCCACGAGCAAGCGCGTGTTCTAGCTCTTCAACTACAACCATACCGCCGCCGCCAGAAATAACAAAACCGTCCCTGTTGGCATCATAAGTACGTGAAGCTAATTCAGGAGTATCATTACGACCAGCAGATAATGCGCCCATGCCATCAAACATCATAGCTAATGACCAATCAACTTCTTCACCACCACCGGCAAAAACAATATCTTGTTTACCTAGTTGAATAAGCTCCATAGCATTACCAATACAATGGGCACTAGTTGCACAAGCTGAACTGATGGAGTAGTTAACACCTTTAATTTTATAAGGTGTTGCTAAACACGCCGAAACTGTACTACTCATAGTTTTAGGAACAGCATAAGGGCCGACACGACGAATGCCACGATTACGAAGCGTATCACTTGACGCAACTATATTTGCCGAAGATGCGCCGCCAGAGCCAGCTACAATGCCTGTGCGAACATCAGAAACTTGTTCATCAGTTAATTTTGCATCGCTAATGGCTTGTTCCATTGCAATATAAGCATAACCTGCTGCATCCCCCATAAAGCGTAATGCTTTACGATCAATGTGATCTTTAATATTAATATCAGGTTTACCCCAAACATTACTTTTTAAGCCTTGCTCAGCAAAACTTTCCGAGTGAGTTATACCTGATTTACCTGATTTTAATGAAGCTAAAACTTCTTCTGCATTATTACCAATGCTTGAGACTATACCGATACCGGTGATCACTACACGTTTCATTTAAATAACCATTACTATAATAAGAAAATTTCAAAAACTGGGTGTATTATACTTAAACCTAGCCCCCAAACTGATATTACCAGCTAACTAACTTAGCAAATCAGCGTACACATGTACGCTATGTTATATTTTTAACAACAGAATATCTACGATATTTAACTAAAAAGAACTTAATATCTCTGATCTCAATCAATAATTATCGTAAAATATCCCGATATAAGCTAAGTAATATTAACTAAACCTATGAATAACACAACAAAATTAAGTTTTCAACGTGATGGTACACCTTACTCAGAACAATTTAATGATATATATTTTGATAGTAAATCTGGTTACCAACAAAGTGAAGATATTTTTATTCAAGGTAATAACATTAGTAATAGATTAAAACGGTCTGATGGCCATTTTGTGATTGCGGAAACTGGGTTTGGTACTGGCCTTAATTTTCTTTTGACCTTACAAGCGTACAAGCAATTACAAGAACAAAACCCCAACACCGACTTTGGAAAGCTTAGCTTCATCAGTGTAGAAAAGTTTCCTTTATCTAAAGCACAATTAGCAAAATCACTAAAAGCATTACCACAACTAAGTATTTATACTGATTTACTCTTAGAGCAATATCCAAAATTTGATGTTCATAGTAATCAAATAAAAGAATTTAACGCAAGTTTCTTCAACAACCAAGTATCACTTAAAGTCATTATTAACGATGCAACACAAGGTTTATCGACAATAAAATCCAGCAAGACGGGATTAGTAGATGCATGGTATTTAGACGGTTTCTCTCCCGCTAACAACCCAGAAATGTGGAGTGAGCAGTTATTCAGCCAAATTGGTCGTTTATCTAAAAACCAAGCAAGTGTTACTACTTTCACAGTCGCAGGTTTTGTTAAAAGGCGATTACAACAAATTGGTTTTCGAGTAGAAAAAAAATCACACAATGGTGATAGAGAACAAATATTAACGGGTGTTTTTCAACAAAACCCCAACACCACCAAAGGTTATCAATTAAGGCCAAATATAGTAAAACCACAACACGTCAGCATTATCGGTGGTGGAATTTCTTCTGCCTGTGCTGCTTATGCGTTAACCAAACAAGGCATAAAGGTTACTTTATATTGCAAAGACAACGCACTAGCACAAGGAGCATCAAGTAATGCTATTGGTGCGCTATATCCACTATTACATCAACAAGATGACGATATTAGTTTATTTTATCAACAAGCCTTTTGGCGAGCTAAAGAACTTTATACTGAAGTTTCTGATCAAGGATTCGACTTCCCTCATAGTTGGTGTGGTTTACTAGAGGTAGCCTATAAGGAATCAATAGTAAAACGACAAGAAAAGTTTGCTGAACTTGCTAACTGGCCAACTGAGCTTATACACAAAATTGATGCTGAACAGGCAAGTGATATAGCCAGCATTACGTTAACCAATGGTGGCCTATTTATGCCAAATGCTGGTTGGATTGCTCCCCAACCACTTGTTAACCAAATGATTAATGCCGCCAAGGCCACTGGTAGATTAAAAGTTAACACTGATGTTTTAGTCAATAAAATAGAACAAGTGCATCCAATTGAAGATCAGACTCAAAAAGAGAAAGTACACTGGCGATTAATTACCAACAAAGGTAACTTTGATGCCAGTGTTTTAGTGGTGTGTGGTGGTGCAGAAATTATTGACGCCGACTTTATTAAACAACTGCCCTTTACTTCAGTTCAAGGGCAAGTAACTTCAATGAAAACTAACAGTAGAATTAACACATTATCTACCGTTATTTGCCATAAAGGTTATTTAACCCCTACCAGTAGCGCTTCTCAACACCAAGGTATTCATTGTATCGGGGCAACTTTTAAGAAGAACAGTGTTAGCACTATTGCAACAAAAGAAGATGATGAATTCAATTTAAACATGCTTTCTAATTGCTTACCTGATTTAGCTAAGGAAATAAATTGGACGGAGCAAGATATATCTAGCCGCAAAGCAAGACTACGGTGCATGACGCCAGATCATATGCCTATTGTAGGCGCGATGCCTGATATTCAAAAACACATAGAGACATACCCACACTTGGCTAAAGATAAAAACTGGAAATATAATCAAGCTGCACCTGTAGTTAAAAATCTTTATGTCATGATGGGCTTTGGTGCGCGTGGTTTATGTTCAGCCCCTTTAGCCGCAGACATTTTAAGCGCTGATTTATGCGGTATCCCCTACTCAGTTAATAACGAGATGTTATTTAACTTAAGTCCAAATCGTTTTGTTATTCGCGATATCGTTAGACGAAAAATATAACGAATAAAAGGGATGAAATATAAACGCCAAACTACGGTCTAATATTGATATATAACTCTGTTGTAGCACGTTGTTGTTGAATTTTCTTTAATGTTATTATCACTATGTAGGTTGAGCTTTAGCCCATCACATTGACGCCCTAAAAGGCGACCTATAAAGTACATAAAATCAACATTTTATAGCATAGATAAAAGTATCATGGAACAGAGCCTAATATATATATACCCGCTCTACTTGAATAATATGCATCTTCAAGTAGAGCGGGTATATATGAGTCAATAAAGAGGATATTTCAATGAAAAAGCTCGAACATAAGTTACTACCCTGCATTTTTTGTACTATTGGTCTTAATTGCTATGTAGTTGGTCATAACCTAGTTCATGCAAGTGTTCAAAAACTAATGAACCATAAAAATAAAGAATATGTGAGTAACGATGAATCGCATACTGTATCAAAAAAGCGGTGATAGAAAATTTACCGAATAAAAAGTAAAGTCAACGTAACAATTAACTAACCTCGTGACAGCGGATAATTATTCCAACGGTCACATAATCCTATATATTTTAACTTTAGATAAGAAATCCACGATTAAAAAACCACGCTAATGACAGTAAGCGATTAGTTATCTTCGACTGAAATAAAATAATTGTAACCTTTACTTACTTAGTATCATCCAAGTGTTATAGATTGTTTTAAACAGCAATACTAACTTGATTTGATCGGGAAGATAGCATGAGTAATACCCAAGTTGAAAACACACCAAGCTCAATAATAGCGAACACTAAAGCTACATCTTCATCACATATCAGCCTTGCTGCTTTTTCACCGAAAAACACTTCAGGTAAAGTGTTAAATTTTTTCACGCCTATGCTAGATAGATTACTTGGCATAAAAAAACTCAACAATCTTTATTTAGAACAAAATTTTTCAGGCCTAAACAAACAAGATTTTTCAGACAAATTATTGGATGCGTTAGGGGTGAGCATTTTATCTGTGGATAAGCTACTTAAAAAAATCCCAAAAACAGGCAGATGCATTGTTGTTTGTAATCATCCTTATGGCATGGTTGAAGGCGTCATTATTGCTAATCTATTAACGAATTACCGAAAAGATACCAAAGTGATGGCAAACATTGCGCTTAAAGTGTTTAAAGAAATAAATGAGTATTTTATTTTTGCCAACCCTTTGAAACCTAAAGCAGCAATCAATACAACCGCCATTAAGCAATGTTACCGGCATGTCGAAAACGATGGTTTGTTGGTGATATTCCCAGCAGGTCGGGTATCTTTTTACCAAAATGAACACAAACAAATTACCGATGGTCATTGGAATCGCTTAGCCGTAAATATAGCGAATAAAACGCAATCGCCTATTTTACCAATATTTATTTCTGGTACTAACTCAGCACTATTTCACCGTTTGGGACGAGTTTATTATCGCTTTCGCTTATTAATGCTAGCGCGAGAAATGTTTAAATTACAAAATCATCAAATCACCCTTAGCGCCAACAACTTAATTACCCCAAAGCATTTAGATCCATTTAACAACAGTGAAATGAAAAACAACCTATTACGGATACAGTGTTACTTAAATGATCAACAGTACTTTCAACCCTGGCCAAAAGACGATGTTAAAACATCGATAAGCCCGGTCGCTGATAAAACCGATGGTGCTTTGATAAAATCTGAATTAGACCTATTGCCAGAAAAACAACATTTATTATCCTTTAAGCATTACGCTGTTTACTACGGTTATCAAAGACAAATACCAAACTGTGTAAAAGAAATCGCGCGTTTACGTGAGTTAACTTTCCGAGACCTAGATGAAGGCAGTGGTGAGCCATACGACACCGATAAGTTTGATGCCACCTATATGCATCTATTTATTTATGATAATAATAACAATCAAATTACCGGTGCTTACCGTATTGGCCAAACAGATATACTACAAAAGCAAGGCGGTTTAGAACAACTGTATCTGTCACAAATGTTTAACTTTAATACCGACTTTGTTAGCCAACAAGAGCCTTGTTTGGAAATGGGCCGTTCTTTTATTATTGCCAGCGAACAAAAAAGCTATCATAGCTTATTATTACTTTGGAAAGGTATCGGCGCCTATGTTTGTCAAAACCCAAGATATCGTACTTTTTACGGAACAGTTTCCTTAAGTAAACAATATGACCCTCGCTCAGTTGCCATTATGGAAAAGACAATGGTGAAGGCATCGGTAGGTGTCACAGCAAAAACAGCCTTTAGTGGACAGCTACATCCTGAAGTAACTCAGTTTATAGAGAAGAATACTGTTGAACTAGAGGGGCTATCGGCAATAATTAGCGCTATAGAGAAAGATGGTAAAGATATACCAGTATTGCTCAAGCAATATCATAAACTTGGTGCTAATTTTCATTGTATGGCTATCGACACTAACTTTAACCAAACACCCGGTTTACTATTAAGTGTTCATTTACCTAGCGCGCCCCAAAAATTATTAAAGCTATACTTGAGCGATAACAAGGCTGAATATTTAGCCTATAAAGAATAACCTAAACCTGAACTCGGTTTAACAGGTGATTAAACATTAGAAACTTAATAACAAACTCGTTATTAACACCTATAGCTTGATAGTTTTTCTTAATTCAAGACAAGTTTACGCGTCAATAGCTTGTCTATTGCAAGTAAACTTAACGCAGAAGTTAGTAAAAATAGTTGTTAGATGAGTATTTATTAAGCCAAGTCCAGGTTTACCAGGGGTAATAATTATGCTTTTCTTAGATATGTTGCAGTAGCAGGTGCAATACCAAAACTGCTAGGTAACACTATTTTTTGTTGCTGAGCAATTTGTGCAATCATTGCATAATGATGCACCGCATGGCTACCTGCAAAAACCAACTCACGCGCTAACGACGTAGGAACTGATTGCACTTTTTTTTCATGCACTGAGATTTCTGTCGATAAAGTTAAAACTCGCGTTAAATCAGTACTTGCTAACGATTTAAGCCAATATGAAATTTGTGCTAATTTATCCAAGGCTAACTCAGGCTCTAGCGCTACTTTAGAATTACGGTGCCTAACATCATAATCAACCTTACCTAATGGTAAGCCAGCAATAAGCGCTAAATAATGATCAATAATATGGCGCATATGTGCCCCCGCAGAGCTAATAAATAACGGTGAGAGCACTTTACGATAGTGTGCATTATTATTGTTATTTATTAGGGCGTTAAGATAGTTCTGCCCCTGTTTAATGATTTCTAACTGGCTAGTTAGCATGCCTTAATCCTTGTATTCATTCTTTATTTTATCAGTTGAAACTGACTTTCTTACACTTAAAATAGCACTCATTAACTCTTCTGGTACTTTTTCTATCGGCGGTGAAACCATGTCATTATCAACACTGCTGTTATTAACAACAAAAGCTTCTTTAGAGAGTCTAATTGTATTTCTATAGCCTTCTAAATAAGCCTTACACTCACTGCACATAGCTATATGTATTTTAAATTTCAGTTGTTGGCCAAAAGGCAAATTACCCTGATGGAAATCATACAAAAAACTATCAACTTCTTCGCACGTTAACATGCCAGGAACATATTTAGTCATTAATCGTTTAATCATTGATATAGCCCCCTAACTTGTGTTTTTGGTATTAGTCGTTTTTTGCGCTGTTACCATCTCTTTTAATAGTAACCTTGCTCTATGTAGCTGAGTTTTTACCGCCGATTCTGATATTGCCAATATATGAGCACTTTCTTTCGTACTTAACTCTTGGATGTCACGAAGCAATAAAACGTTACAGTATTTTTCAGGTAACTGGAAAATAAGTGAAGATAGATTGGCTTTCAATTCTTCTTTTTCAAAGAGGGCTTCAATATTATTTCCCTCACTATCGGCAAACACAGTACGTTCGCCAAAGCTATTATAGTGCTGAGAGAAATCATTTAGGAGGGTAATATCAAATGAACAAACTTCAAGTGATATATTTTTTTGTCGCTGTTGAACTCTTAACTGCATTAACGCACAGTTTACGGTAATACGATGTAACCAAGTGGCTAATTGGCTTTCTTCTTTAAAAGTGTCTATATGCTGAAAAACTTGAATAAAGGCTTTTTGTAAACACTCTTGTGCGTCATCACGACAAGAAAAGTAACGGCAACAAATAGCATACATCTTGTCACTATAGTCTTGTACTAGCTGCTCAAAAGCAGCATCATTGTTTGCTTTTAACCGAGTAATTAACTGTGTTTCTCGTTGCTGTATTATTTCCTGCTCAGACAACGACTCGTGTGCCATAAAGTTTCCTACCGTTATTTAGCTTCTTATTTAATTTAACATCGCTTGCTGTAAAACCAACCAAAAATTTTGCACTATGGCATTATCTTGCGGGCTAAGTTCGGTTTTCGCACTGGCTAGTTTATCGTTTACCGATTGAATTATCGCTGTTGATAACTCTTGTTGTTCATCTGCAAATTCTGAGACTGCTGATGAAAACAAACCACGTAAATAACTGCTCGCGAATAAAGTATCATTATCAATATCTTGATCGAATAAACTATCTAAATACTGATAAACATCAGCGACTGTATGCAAACTTTTTATCATATAATTACCTTTTAAAACTCTCTTCTAAAATTTTCTAATATGTCTATACCGTTTGGTTTAACTTGTGACGCATAAATTGGGTAATACCGCGACAAAGTTAACAGACTACACTGGACTAACCACCGGATATAAGACCTGATCTCTATAACCTGTAGTGACAGGCATAAAACCAGACAAGTTTTGATCTAATTTAACATCACCGGTATCGCTGATTAATGGTCTATTTTCAAGTGCGGTTAATTTGCTTTTAGTGGCGATAATTGTAATATTTTCTTTACCGCCTTTTTGCTCAATAATGTAATTAATGATACGCGGACTCAACTGTTGATTACCTCGCCCAAACAAGTGACCTTGACCACCTATTAAGGTAATAATCAACTGCACACTTTGTTTGTTTTGTTTAGTTTTCATCAGCTGCTCCCATAACATTTCCTCGGTAACATCACTCGCGATTAAGTCATTCTCTTGTACCAAGTCTACACCAAGCAAGGTGTTTTCTAGGTTAAGCTCCGTCATTAAAAAGGCGGTTGTTGAGCCTGAGCCAATAATAAATAAACTATCATCTGCCTCACTCATTTTATCAATAACATCTTCACTAATGTCGTGCAATACCAGTTCATCAGATTCTTTACCACCTGACTTCACCGCTTGTACGTATCGTAATTCACTAGGAATTTGCATTTCTCCAAAGCGTTTTGCTTTGACAACACCTTGGCGAAATAAGGATTCATCAATATCCATAATATCACCCGTCGTTAACGTGACTAACTGTTTAGTTATCATTAACTCCACCACACGCCCTGCTGCAATGGGAGTGATGGCATAAACACCAGAGTGTATTTTGCATCCCGCCGGGATACCTAAAACAGGTATTTGCGCTTGTTTGCTTTGGTTGGCATGTTCGGTGACAACTTTAGCAATATTACGCGCTGTACCGTCACCGCCAGCAAAAAGAATGATATCAACCTGTTCCGCAAGTAAGGCGGCAACCGATTGCTCTGTATCATCTGCCTTTGTGTGTTCACTATCGGTTTTATAAATCAAGTTAACTTGAAAACCCAATGCTTTCGCCGCTTGTTCACCCATTAAATCATTCACTGTATACACAGTGATTTCATCTTGATAAGGCTGTAAGACTTTTAACGCGGTTTGCGCTCTGGCATTAGCTTTTGGCTCTGCACCTAAAGCTAATGCATGCATAGCCATACCATCACTACCTTTCAAAGCAACACTACCACCAACGCCAGCAACAGGGTTAATAATTAAACCTAACTTAAACATATACTCTCTTCTTCAATATTAGAAAAACTCTCAATCGTCAACGGTAATGGCGTATTATAAAATTGAGCTAATGCTTCAATAAACTGATTAGCTCTAACAGGAAAGCCATTCTCTAAAAACACCTGGACTTGTTGAAGTACTTTCATTTTAAAACTGTTTGTATCTGCTTGAAACCCACTTAGGTTATCCGAAGACACATGAAATTTTCGTTGTGCGGCAACATTAAACGCCCACTCTATTGCTTGTGGAATAACTTCAACTTGCTCAAACTCTTTCTGTTCTTCCTCATTTCTTCCATCAGGTTTATACCAGTAGCCAAAGTCTTCTAATAACCTTCTTTCTTCACCGGCTTGACACCAATGAGATATTTCGTGAAATGCACTAGCATAATACCCTCTGGCAAAAATTATTTGATGGTAAGTACAAGGCTCTGCCGCTTCAGGAAAGCAGCTTTCCGGTAAGCTATTTGCTGGTAAGTAAAGTGGCTCATCCCCCCCTTTAATTAAGCGAGTATTAAACTCTTTGAAAAAAGTGTTATAAAAAAGCTGAATAAGATCTTGATAGTGATGGCGCATAACAAATAAGGAAGATAATTATTTTTGCCATTATAACGAAAAAAATAGCTATTCAACTAATAATAATTAAAAAGTAACCCAAAAATTAGCTGATAAGCTAATTGCCAGTCCCATCATTAAATACATTATCTAAGGAACTAAGGAGCTAAATATTTGTTTACTTGAATTACACAATACGAAAAATAAGCATGTTAGCTGAGTGCCATTATTTTATAACGGTACTCAGCCTATCAAAGTTGATTTAAAGAAGTTTTAAGCAATAACATATCCATATTTAAAAAGTAACATGCCTATTTTTCTCGTTCAGGATCGTCATTCCCGTGGTGTTTTAATCGGTGCTCCAGTGTCTAAAGTGCCATGGATCTTCGATCAGATACGAAGATGACGTTTACAAAGAATTCCTGAGTAAACTACATAGGCATATAAATAAATTAATTTGACTTTTTAACAGAATAATTAATGACTAAATAACCTAAAACACCTGATATTAATGAACCAATTACAATACCTAACCTATCTTTATATAAAGATACACCATTCATTTGTTCAAATGCTAACGAGCCAATAAATAAGCTCATGGTAAAACCAACACCACACAATAATGCGACACCATACAATAAAGTCCAATTGACATTTTCTGGTAATTTAGCAAAACCAAGTTTTATCGCAATAAAACAAAAACC
>Ga0105358_10001519_pt1 | contig 12378 bp, 9 predicted proteins | sample GOMGulsemesocosm_5_FD_83509 | JGI IMG/M metagenome (GOLD analysis project Ga0105358, IMG submission 83509) | Methane-oxidizing microbial communities from mesocosms in the Gulf of Mexico - GOM15C Gulf of Mexico | ecosystem: Environmental > Aquatic > Marine > Cold seeps | place: Gulf of Mexico...
TTCCCAAAACCTCCTCAACAACTATCCCAATTTCCTCATCTTTACGAAACATCAGGGACATTACATGAGGTGCGCCTTTGTAAACCATTGGGAATTGAAAATTGACCAAAAGGGCTTCCCCCGCCCTCACTTGATTAAGTAAATAGGCTTCTATTTTCAAACAGAGGCTTTTGAAATTGTTCCTGAAAAATTCATTTTCGGATAAGAACATGGGTCTAAAATGCGAAATATTCTGCAACCGGTCTTCGATGCCAAGATTTTTTAACGGTTTTTGTTGCCCATCCCTTGTTAAGCTTTTGAACTCTTCAAGCAATGGATCATAACCTTTCTGACCCGTTGATTTTTTTGCTGCAAGCAAATCTTCCAGCTTCCTTTTAAAGTCCAGTGTTTTAAACAAACTTCCATCTGGCAGCATAACGGTCACATTGTAGAGTTCTTCATCTTTACAACCGAAAAATAGAAAGCCAAATTCTACATCTGTGAAAGAAAGTAAATTGGTATCTGCTGATATGACTTGCTGACTATATCTTGTGACATATTCATCCTGTGACATCATCGGAGGAACGGGCTCCGCAAGAGCCAATTCTTCAAGTTGCTTTTGTGTCACACCCTGTCTTTTTAAGTAACTATTATATAAATCCATATTAGAAAGCGTCATAAGGTCTTCAATAGTATTCTCAGCCAAAAAACCAATGAGTGGGTCCGGATCCCACGGTTGCCCGTCATGTAGAAAGCTTAAGTTCAGCACCCCATTGCGACGTTGAACATTCTGTAGAATTTGCATAGGGAAATCACTATAGGCATGCATCTCGGCATGTGGCTTATATAAACCAACCATTTTTACGAGGCTTTCATTTTTGTTTACGTTTAAGGCATCGAACTGATATGGGCTGTCAAAATCCATTTGCGCCAATAACATAAAGAAGGATGGGCCACATGCCGTTTGAGTCTCAAATGTTTTCATCAGGTTGGATTTGTTAGCAAGACCAAAAATACAATCCTGCGAAGAGGAAAAACGGCGGGCAAGATAATTTGCAGCCCGAAGACCTCCTGTTTTGATAAAAGGCTGCCCTGCTTTTTTTGACAAATTTGCCCACAACATATGTAAATCCTCCAAATTCATGAATGAAATGACCCCGCCTCACCTGAAAAGGACTAATAGGGAAATAGGCCGAGCATCGCTTAGTCAGTATATTGGGGGTGAAATTTTATTTACAATCTACAGTTGATTTAACAGATGGTAAATATTCTAAAAAGTGAAACAATGGCTCTTATTTCTCAAAGGCATGGTTTCAAGTTGCAATTGCCGATATAAGATAAACCATGCCAGAATTACCAGAAGTAGAAACCGTGGCCAAAGGCCTGGAACAAGCCATTTTGAATGATTCATTTGCAAAGATCACTTTGCGAAGGGAGAATTTACGTTACGCCTTTCCAGAACATTTTGCAGAAATCATGTGTGGGAAACGTATTACCCATATTGGTCGCCGGGCCAAATACCTACTGATCAAACTAGAAGATGAAACTGTGATGATCGGACATCTTGGTATGTCAGGCAGCTTTCGTATCGACAGATCATTGGGAATTACACCCGACAAACATGATCATGTAGTTTTTGAGACGGTGGGCGGAATTACACTCCGTTACCACGATCCGCGTCGTTTTGGTTTTATGTTGCTCAGCACTGAAGGGGAGTTGGAAAATCACCCTCATATCAGCAAAATCGGTCCTGAACCGCTGGGAAATGCCTTTAACGGACCTATTTTAAGCCACGCATTGAAAAACCGTAAAGGCCCTATAAAGACAGCCTTACTTGATCAATCCGTTGTGGCTGGCATTGGAAATATCTATGCCTGTGAAGCTTTGTTTAAGTCTCAAATCTCCCCAACACGGGTTTCAAATACGATTAAAGGTAAGCAAGTCGACCGTCTCTCAAATGCCGTTCGGGAGGTTTTGGAAGATGCCATAGCCTCTGGCGGGTCCACTTTGCGAAATTACAGCAATACGGATGGTGAGCTTGGGTATTTCCAACACAAATTCAAAGTTTACGGTAAGGAAGGTGAACCTTGCCCAACGCCCAAATGTGACGGTCCCATCAAACGCATAACCCAATCAGGGCGATCCACTTTTTTCTGCGAACGATGCCAACGCTAATTTTTCACCCGATATCGCAAACCAATTATTTTGAGAGATAATGTCTGGACAAGGGTTTAATTGCACTGATAATAGCGCCAGAATTTTTTAATGTATGGGATTTAGTTCGATTGCCGTTGAACAGGACTGCGATGAATCTCACTGCTTAGTAAACCTATAACATCAGGAGAAATCCATGGCTTATAATAATATAATCGTAGAAACACGCGGGGCCGTTGGCATTATTCGACTAAACCGCCCCAAGGTTTTGAATGCCCTTTGTCAGGAACTCACTGAAGAGGTCGGTGCAGCACTCGATATATTTGAAGCCGATGACGCAATCGGTGCGATGATCCTAACTGGATCAGCAAAAGCATTTGCGGCTGGAGCTGACATTAAGGAAATGAAATCCAGATCTTATATGGATGTTTACAAGTCCGACTTCATTACAGCCACGTGGGAACGTCCCGCGCAATGCCGCAAACCCATTATTGCAGCGGTTGCGGGCTTCGCTCTTGGTGGTGGCTGTGAACTTGCCATGATGTGTGACTTTATTATTGCTGCTGACAATGCCAAATTTGGCCAACCAGAAATCACCCTTGGTACAATCCCGGGAGCCGGTGGCACTCAACGCCTTACAAGATTCGTCGGAAAGTCCAAAGCCATGGATATGTGCCTCACCGGCCGTATGATGAACGCAGAGGAAGCCGAACGGTCAGGGCTAGTGAGCCGTGTTGTGCCTTTGGATGACTTGGAAGATGAAGCTATTAAAGCTGCCACAAAGATTTCAGAGATGTCTCTCCCCATTACAATGATGTGTAAAGAGAGTGTCAATAAATCATACGAGACAACCCTGAGAGAGGGAATCATGTTCGAAAGACGGGTTTTCCACTCCACTTTTGCCACGGAAGATCAAAAAGAAGGCATGGCTGCTTTTGCTGAAAAACGATCTCCTTCGTTCCAGAATAAGTAGTTTTTGGCGAAAACCACTTTTCAGGGGCCTAATTTTGGCCCCTTGAGAAGTTTTTCTTAATTTCTGCTGTTAAATTGGATTCTCCTGTTGACGGCAGAAAATTGGCTAGCTATAACCCGGCTTCAGAAATTCGAAGCTTATTAGACAGGATTGTCATGGCGCATCATAAATCAGCTATCAAGCGCATCCGGCAGACAGAGACTCGCACAGAGCTCAATCGTGCACGGCGCAGCCGTATTCGCACTTTCGTAAAAAAAGTGGAAGTCGCGATTGAAGTCGGCGATCAAAGTAAAGCCAACGAGGCGCTTCGCGTTGCTCAATCAGAGCTCAGCCGCGGCGTTGTTAAAGGCATATTAAAAGCAAATACTGCCGCTCGTAAGGTTTCTCGTCTGAATACACGGGTTAAAGCACTCTCTGCTTAATCTCAGACGGAACGAAGAATCAAGCCGTTACCGGATCCCGGTTTACGGCTTTTTTTTCGCCTAAGGCTGTATTTTTCAGCCGCTTACTAAAACAACAAATTTTACCTTAATTTGGTGTCGGGCTTAATTTCTTGGCCAACCAACAACATGTTGTGGGTCAACTGTTAATTACACCAATTTATCAATTTATTTTCATATAACGGTTCAGGGTCTCTTGCATCTGTGGATAACTTCCGTTTAAATGCTCTCCAATTGGGAGCTAAACAATCCATTGATAGTACGTGATGGCGAAGTTGGGAGACTTCAAATCGCGGTAGTGCTCGGAAGAAATGCTTCTTAAAAAGCTCGAATCTTCCTAGTCTGCACTTGCTATCATTTCAGATTTAAAGAGTTCTATTTCATCTTGCAGGCATTGCTCTGTAAGACAAGGATTTCTGTCGGGAAATTCTGTATTTTGATATTGATTACTTAGGAAAGGTCCGGTTTTATGACTGTTGAGAATAGACAAGCCCGCTTACAAGGTTATGCTGGCGATGTAACGGTTCTCCAGGCATGGACTTTGCTAAAAGATAACCCCGATGCAATCCTCGTAGATGTTCGAACTGATGCTGAGTGGGCTTTCGTTGGGCAACCGGATCTCTCTTCTTTGAACAAGAAGGTTATTCCCCTCTCTTGGGTTCTTTTCCCAAACATGGCACCGAATGAAAACTTCATTAGCGGCTTGAAAAATCAGCACTCTAATCAGAACGCTCCCATATTGTTTTTATGTCGTTCCGGTGTGCGCTCTATTGCCGCAGCTATCTCTGCGACCCTTGCAGGATACGAGCAATGCTATAACGTATTAGGTGGTTTTGAAGGTGATTTAGACCAAAATCGACAGCGCGGAAATGCTGGCGGCTGGAAAAATGAAAATCTTGCATGGGTACAAGGCTAAAATGGCAAGTCAAACCCCCCAACATTCAACTGACACTCACTTGGACGCTTGGGCACGAGTGCAAAACCGCCTGAGAAAAGAATACGGTGAGGCGACTTATAACTCCTGGCTTAAAAATGTAGAGCTTGAGAGTGTGGTAAATGGCCATGTAAACATGTCCCTTCCCACTAAATTTTTGCGAGATTGGGTTATTAATAATTACGCCAATCGAATTCGCCAAATCTGGTGCGCCGAAGAAGACAATATTCAATCAATTGATATTCAGGTGAAAGACTCGACAATACCCGCTCCTGAAAACAACATCGCAGTCCACTCAAAAGCCTCTCCAGAAATTGAAACTCATCGCAAAGTGCACCCTATTTCCTCATCCAGTAAATTTGATGGAAATAATGCTATCTCCTCACAGCTTGATCCCAGATTTACTTTTGAAAACTTTGTTGTTGGCAAGTCAAATGAATTGGCCCATGCGGCAGCACGAAGAGTAGCTGAATCAAAAGACAACGTCCCTTTTAACCCCCTGTATCTTTACGGTGGTGTTGGACTTGGTAAAACCCATTTAATGCATGCCATTGGGCACTCAATCGCCCTTAATTCTCCAGAAAAAAGCGTCTTGTATCTTTCTGCTGAAAAATTCATGTACCGGTTTATTCGGGCTTTGCGATACAAAGACACCATGAATTTTAAAGATCAGTTTCGATCTGTTGACGTGCTTATGATTGATGATGTGCAATTCATCGCGGGGAAAGAATCCACTCAAGAGGAATTCTTCCACACTTTTAATGCTCTTGTTGACCAAAACCACCAGATCATTATTTCTGGCGATCGCTCTCCAACAGATTTGGAAGGCATGGAAGAGAGAATGCGCTCTCGACTGGGCTGGGGTTTGGTTGCAGATATTCATCCAACAGATTACGAGCTACGCCTCGGCATCTTGCAATCAAAGGTAGAGCAAGCTGACATTGACATAGAACCCCGCATTCTTGAATTTCTTGCCCACCGGATTACCTCCAACATTCGGGAGCTTGAAGGAGCGCTCAATCGTGTTCTAGCTTATTCCGATCTTGTGGGCCGTGATGTAACACTGGAAAGCACACAAGAAGTTCTGCGGGACCTTTTGCGGGCGAATGATCGTCGCATCACCATTGAAGAAATTCAAAAACGGGTAGCAGAACATTTTAACATCCGAATGTCAGATATGCATTCTGCGCGCCGTGCGCGGGCTGTCGCCCGCCCTCGTCAGGTTGCCATGTATTTGGCCAAACAATTAACAAGCCGATCCCTGCCCGAGATTGGTCGAAAATTTGGCGGACGAGATCATACAACAGTCATGCATGCTGTTCGAAAAATTGATGAATTACGGGAAGGGGACTCAAATTTGTCAGAAGATATAGATCTCCTTAGGCGCATGTTAGAGTCCTGAACACGCCAGTAGGCCCGCAATTATCTTATTCTTTAAAGAAATATTGAAAAGACTAGTGCCCACACTATCAAAACACTTGGGCAACGAGACTTTGTTCTGATATAGTGACGCTTCGGGTCCAGTTTACGTGTCAAATTCGCAATGAAGAAGATTCAGGTTTTTGAATCAATTCCTTATGCATTATGGCTTGTTTCCGGAGGCGGGAATATTTATTGAAATGTCACATCATTTTCAGGCAAAATGACGTGTCTTCTAGAGGTAAGTCTGAAAGCTTAGTTGAGCCAATGAAACTAACAATCGAACGCAGCACCCTGCTCTCTTCACTAAACCATGTTCAGAGTGTGGTTGAGCGGCGGAACACTATTCCGGTTTTATCGAATATTCTGCTGAATGCAGAAAACGGAACCCTTGGATTGACAGCAACAGACTTGGATCTGGCTATCAATGAACAGGTTGCCGCTGAAATTCTAAATCCGGGATCCATTACTGTTCCAGCCCATCTTCTGTATGATATCGTACGGAAATTACCTGACGGCTCACAAGTCGAACTGAACTACACCAGTGAAGATGGTCGCATTACGATCAAATCAGGTCGCTCTCAGTTTGCTCTTGCTTGTTTGCCCAAAGACGATTTCCCGATCATGGAAACCGGGGACTTGCCTCACGGTTTCGTCCTGACTTCGGCTGAATTAAAGCGACTTATTGACAAAACCCGCTTCGCGATCTCCAACGAAGAAACACGATATTATTTAAACGGTATTTATTTGCATGCGGCAGAAAATGACGGCATACCCGTTCTGCGGGCCGTGGCGACCGATGGCCATCGATTAGCACGTGTCGAAACGCCCATTCCGGCCGATGCAGAAAAAATGCCTGGCGTGATTATCCCGCGCAAAGCGGTGAACGAACTTCGTAAGCTTATTGATGACACGGACGGAGAGATCTCCATTTCTTTGTCTGAAAACAAGATTTGCTTCTCTTTTGGCGGCTCTCTTTTAACCTCAAAACTCATTGATGGGACTTTCCCAGACTATGAACGGGTCATACCTGAGGGAAACACCAAAGTATTGGAGCTAGATGGCTCAATATTTGCAAAAGCAGTTGACCGTGTCTCCACAGTGTCCACTGAAAAATCACGGGCAATCAAGCTTACTTTGACTGATGATACTGTCACTCTCTCCGCAACAGGTGCAGATAGCGGTAGTGCAACAGAAGAATTATCTGCAAGCTACAAATCCGGAGATTTGGAAATCGGATTTAACTCCAAATATTTGCTGGATATTACCGGACAAATTGAAGGACAGAACGCCCATTTCATTCTCAACGATGCACAATCACCGACCATTGTCAGGGATGGCACCGATGATGGGGCTCTTTACGTGCTAATGCCAATGCGGGTCTGATCCGTAATGAGGAAAGAGTTCTCTTTTCTCGCGGATTTACTTTAGGAGCCTTTTTTGACCCCTCATGCTCTGACACGGTTGGTTTTAACTGATTTTCGGAATTACACGTATCTTAAAATTGATGCGGATAATCGGCCTGTGGTTCTTACTGGGGCGAATGGCAGCGGTAAAACAAATTTACTGGAAGCTATCTCCTTCTTATCACCCGGACGAGGTTTAAGGAGAGCGACCGTTACGGATCCCAGTCGCACGGAAGGCTCTGGCGGATGGGCCGTATCAGGCACCATTTATTGTGATGGCATAGAGCAAAAAGTCGGCACCGGTCTGGTTACCAATAACACTTCACCCTCACCAACCAAAGAGCGAAGATCTGTCCGCATTGATGGTGTTACCATGGCAGGCGCCAGCGCCCTTGCTGATATTTTAAAAGTCACTTGGCTGACACCACAAATGGATCGACTTTTTCAAGAAGGGGCCTCTGGCCGTCGCCGTTTCCTGGATCGACTGACATTTGGCTTCGACCCAGCCCATGCCCGCAGAACAAATCTATTTGAAAAACTCATGCGAGAGCGAAACCGCTTGTTAAAGGAACGACGGTTTGATCCGGCCTGGCTTAATTCCCTTGAGCATCAACTGGCCGAACAAGCCATTGCCATTGCCGCAGCTCGTGTTGAAGCCACCGACCGTCTAAACGGCATTATGGATCAAGAGAGCATGTCAAGCAGTGAAGCTGCTTTCCCAAAAGCCCACCTTACCATGACCGGAACCCTTGAAGAGGCGGTTGGTACAATGCCAGCATTAGCCCTTGAAGAGCTTTATCGGGACACATTGTCAAAAAACCGGGCCATCGATGCCAAAGCCGGAACCATGACAGTGGGTCCGCACAAAAGTGATCTGGATGTTTTACACATAGAAAAGAGACAATTTGCGCGACTTTGCTCCACAGGAGAGCAAAAAGCGCTTTTAATCTCAATAATACTTGCTGATGCACGACTGCAAGCTGGCATCCAAGGCAAAGCACCTGTATTATTACTAGACGAGATTACGGCACATTTAGACCAAAAAAGACGAATTGCCCTGTTTGATGAAATTGACCGCATGAAAATGCAGGCATGGATGACAGGCACAGACTATTTATTGTTTTCCGAGCTTGGTGACAGGGCTCAATTTTTCACAGTTGATTCTGGTACAATCAGTGCCAATCGAGCCAACTGAAAAAGGGAAGTTACGTATGAGTGATATGCAAGACCAGACAGCAGGTGAAGAATATAGCGCAGATTCCATTAAGGTTTTGAAAGGCCTTGATGCGGTGCGTAAACGCCCTGGCATGTATATCGGCGATACCGATGACGGATCAGGCCTCCATCATATGGTCTATGAAGTTGTTGATAATGCCATCGACGAAGCATTGGCTGGACATTGCGATCTTGTTTATGTCGCACTCAACAGCGATGGTTCTGTAACTGTACGGGATAATGGCCGGGGTATCCCCGTGGATATCCACGAAGAAGAAGGTGTCTCTGCTGCCGAAGTTATTATGACTCAACTTCATGCTGGCGGTAAATTTGATCAGAATTCCTATAAAGTTTCTGGCGGCTTGCATGGCGTGGGTGTGTCTGTGGTAAATGCCCTGTCCAAAGACCTTAATATGAAAATTTGGCGAAATGGCAAAATTCATGAAATCAACTTTGCCCATGGTGATGCTGTTGATCGGTTGGAAATAACAGGGGATGCACCTTTAAAAGAAGGCAGTGACAAATTTTTGACTGGAACGGAAGTAACATTCACGCCGTCCACAGACACTTTCACCAATGTGAAATTTGAATTCTCAACACTTGAACATCGCTTGCGGGAATTGGCTTTTTTGAATTCTGGCGTTCATATTCAAATCAATGACTTCCGCTCAGCCGAGCCAATGACAACTGATCTGATGTATGAAGGCGGTATTTCTGCTTTTGTGACGTATCTCGATCGATCAAAAACAGCCCTTATTCAAGATACGATTACTTTTTCCTTGGAAAAAGACGATATGACTGTCGATATTTCCTTAGAATGGAATGATAGTTACCATGAAAATGTTCTGTGCTTTACGAACAATATTCCCCAACGCGATGGTGGTACTCATTTGGCCGGTTTCCGAGCAGGCCTAACCAGAACCATCAATAAATATGCGACTAGCACTGGTATCTCCAAAAAAGAGAAAGCTTCCATAACTGGTGATGATGCTCGCGAAGGCCTCACCTGCGTGGTCTCCGTAAAAGTTCCAGATCCCAAATTCTCATCTCAGACAAAAGATAAATTGGTCTCCAGCGAGGTTCGCCCGATTGTTGAAGGCTGCGTCGTTGAAGGGTTGGATCAATGGTTTGAAGAACATCCAAAAGATGCGCAGAATATTATTTCTAAAATTTTTGAAGCGGCCGCAGCTCGAGAAGCAGCCCGTAAAGCACGTGAGCTTACCCGCCGGAAAGGCGCTTTGGATATTTCAAGTCTTCCCGGAAAACTTGCCGATTGCCAATCTAAAGACCCCACCATTTCTGAACTTTTCCTAGTGGAAGGGGACAGTGCGGGTGGATCGGCCAAACAAGGCCGAGATCGTCACAACCAAGCTGTTCTACCACTCCGCGGTAAAATCCTGAATGTTGAGCGGGCCCGTTTTGATCGGATGCTCTCCTCTCAAGAAATTGGCACAATGATTACGGCCCTTGGTACAGGGATTGGCGCGGAAGAGTTTAATATTGAAAAAACCCGCTACCACAAAATTATCATCATGACTGATGCGGACGTGGATGGATCTCACATTCGAACTCTTCTTTTGACTTTCTTTTATCGCCAGATGCCTGAATTGATTGAAAAAGGATATCTTTATATTGCGCAGCCCCCTCTGTACAAAGTCTCTCGCGGTAAATCCTCAGTTTATCTGAAAGATGAAGCTGCAATGGAAGATTACCTGATTGAGCAAGGTACAGAAGATGCTGTCTTTACGCTTTCGAGCGGAGAACAACGCTCTGGGCAGGATTTGCTAGGATTGATAAACCATGCGAGGCAAAGTCGCGACTTAATCGAAGCGATCGCCCGGCAACATGCAAAATCTGTAGTTGAACAAGTAGCTATTGCAGGCGCTTTGAACGATGAAATTCTGAACGATCCAACCCGCGGACCAGACGCGGCTGACTTTGTCGCAAGGCGTCTGGATGCCATGGCATCAGAGACTGAAAAAGGCTGGAAAGGTGAAGTTCTGGAAGATTTCAGCCTGCGCTTCACCCGCGAAGTACGCGGCGTTACTGAAGTACAGCATGTCGACAGCAACCTTATTCATTCAGCTGAAGCCCGTCAATTAGACAGCATGAAAGATGAATTACAAGCAGCTTATACAAAATCTGGGACTTTCACATACAGAGATAAAGACCAGAAAATCAACTCGCCTATTGAGTTGCTAGACGCTGTTTTAGCCATCGGTAAAAAGGGCCTTACCATGCAACGCTACAAAGGATTGGGAGAAATGAATCCTGATCAGCTCTGGGAAACCACTTTGGACACAGAAGCCCGGACACTCCTGCAAGTTAGAGTAAACCATGGAGATGAAGCAGATGAGGTTTTCTCAACTCTAATGGGTGATGTTGTTGAGCCACGCCGTGATTTTATTCAAGAAAATGCTCTTAAAGTCCAGGTTTTGGACGCTTAAGGGTTGGTATTTCGAGCATTGCCTTGGGCAAAGGTAGGACTTTTAGATAGTGTAGTATCAGTAACTCAGGATTAACTTTCTTAAGGTAGACCTTATGATCGTCTATAATGCAGCTATTGTTTATTTATTTAATGTTCAGTCATTTGTTTAATGTGGATCTATTACCATGAAATTCGTTTTTGTAGCCAAATTAGGGCTTTGTATAACACTCGCATCAAGCTCTATTGCGCTCGCCGGTGATATCTCACTGGAACTACGCGCAGATGCCGAATATATGATGCGAAAAGTTGTAGAAGATATACACAATTATAAAGTAACCACAACGGTCACAGATAAAACCCGGGATCAGGGAATTACAGTTGTTGGGTATGCTTTGGAATTTATGGCTGATCGGAAAGACCAGAAGACAGGGGAAACTTTTAGCTGCGCTCAGGTTTCTCTCGAAGCGGATATTCGGGAAGGAAAATCCGCCTTTGAGAGAATTGCCCGAAAAGATGAGATTTGCACAAGTTCGTTAAACGGCACGGTTCGCTACATTCCAAACATCGAATAATGCCGAAACTATTGCAAAAGGGTGACTAAGGTTAATCCGCACAATTATTGCTGCTATTGTTTCTTATTTCTGCCTTAAAATTACGCCAGTTTCGGGTACACTCGAAGCTGGTTTTATTTATGGTCGCGGATTACTCACTTTCTATGAAAAAAGTAACAAACAAAAATTCAAAAAAAAGCGACTTGAAAAGCAGCAAAAAGCCTCGCTACGAGCAACGAAAACCCGCGGCTAAAAAGAATAACACCGCTCAGAAGAAACTGACGAATAAAGCGACACCCAAAAGAGCCCGTAAACCGCAACAAACGGAAGCTAAGTCCGGTTGGCTGCGCCCAATTATTAGCTGGGGGACCACAATGGCCCTTTGGGGAATTCTGATTGTAGGCTGCATCCTTGGGTATTTTGCTTATTCGTTGCCCGATGTATCGGGCATTGATGTGATTGAAAAACGCCCCTCCATAGTCCTTCAAACTTCAAGTGGTGCGCGGTTTGCAACTTATGGCGATCTTTACGGTAAAATGCTTACCCCCAATGCCATTCCCACTTCCATGAAACAGGCCCTTCTTGCTACAGAAGACAGCTATTTCTACAGCCATTTTGGCATAAACCCTCTAAGTCTTGTGCGAGCCATGTGGCGTAACTATCAGGCTGGGCGGGTTGTTGAGGGCGGCAGCACCATCACTCAACAGCTAGCAAAGAACCTGTTTTTAACACCGAAGCGAAATATTCAGCGTAAAATCAGGGAAGTGCTACTCGCTTTTTGGCTAGAGACAAAATATTCAAAAGATGAAATTCTCGCACTTTATTTGAACCGGATGTATTTTGGCTCCGGTACATACGGGATCGATGCGGCGGCGCGAA
>Ga0105358_10001521_pt1 | contig 12373 bp, 14 predicted proteins | sample GOMGulsemesocosm_5_FD_83509 | JGI IMG/M metagenome (GOLD analysis project Ga0105358, IMG submission 83509) | Methane-oxidizing microbial communities from mesocosms in the Gulf of Mexico - GOM15C Gulf of Mexico | ecosystem: Environmental > Aquatic > Marine > Cold seeps | place: Gulf of Mexico...
ACGGCGGTTTCTGCTCTGCTGTTTGTCCATATTCAACAGGTAAGTATTCAAGGTATCCAAAATTTGAGATAGTGCTACCAAGCGGTCTGCGAGAAAGACCATTTGTGGAGTTACTGACGATACGAACAATACGAATTTCTTCAATAGCGGCAGTTCCACTACTGTCGGTTACGGAATATCTAACTAAGTAGTCACCCATAGTGTCTGTATCAACTTGACCATTAATCGTGATTTGCGACGATATATCGCCGTCTTGTTCATCTAAGGCCATTGCCCCTAACTCTGAGTAATCATCGCCCAAGTCTAGTAATAATGTCCTCTCACCAAGTAACGATATTGTGGGTCTATCCTGATTCTCAGAAAAATCTGTTAATGGCACATCCCACCATATATTTAGTGGTGTTGGCGCTGGCTCTTCAACAAGACAAGCATCTGCTGAGCGGGCACAATAGCGCTCCTTGTGCTCATCTCCACAGCTGGATAACAATAAAAGTGTAAAAAGCACTCCGAAAGCTTGCATTATTTTATTTGATTTTACATTAAGTACTTTCGTAGCATTAATGATTATATTTAATAAATTCATATAATAAATCACTAAAATTCCTATTATTTATATTTGAAATTTAACCCTTTACAACACCTAAATTCAACTTAAGAGAATTCACTTAACAAGAATCAAATGGAAATAAATGGGGCTTAGGATAATATCTAATTATTCATGCATTGTTTATAACACTTAAATACCTATTAACATAAACTAATTCACGATAAACGTTTAAGTTACGCTTCCCGTAAAATATGTCGTTAGTCACAATATTCTACCCAGCTTTATTTTGAACGCCTTTATGATCGAAAATCATAAGGGCTTTATTATTTACAGGTGTATAAAAATCCTTCCCCCCCAAAAACAAAGGTTATTGGTAAAAGTAGCGATATAGCGTTATCGCAGCAATTGATAAAAAGACCACACCACCAACACGATGTAATGTCGATTTTTTAACTTTATCAAATAGTAATATACCCGCATAAATACCGATAGCACTAGTACAGGCTACCGCAAGTGTCGAGCCTAACCATACACCAATGGAGTTTTTAGTGGCACTCAGTGACATGATCACAAATTGTGTTTTATCACCCAATTCAGCGAAGAAAACTAAGCTAAAAACACCAATAATAATACTCTCATTTGAAATGTGAAAATCGTCACGGTTATCGCCTTCTTTATATAACAAGGCACTTACACCAAAATAGGTAAATAACGTTATAGCAACCGTGGCAACTAATGTTTCAGGAATATTCGCAGCAAAGGTAGAGCCGATTACCACGGCAAGTATGTTTAAGAGCGCAAAGGCAGAAAGCGCACCAATCAATACAGCTCGAGCAGCATATGTTGTCGCAAGAGCAATACAAATCAATTGGCTTTTGTCGCCAAATTCGGCAAGGAATACAGCAAAAAAACTAATGATTGTCGAACTTAGTACGGAAAACTCAAACATCGCTAATAAATCACAATTCGAAATGATTTGAGTTTAACGAAATATGACTGAAAACACAGTAAAATAATACGATTAATTTCTGATAATGATTATTGTACGCACGAAGGTAATTCGAAATACCTTCGCCATGTTTTTTTAGCCTTATACAAAGTTTTATTTGCTCAATCAATGCAGTTAATTGGTTTTCTACTTTTTAATAAGCAATACAATGCCATTTGTTTAATTCTAGAAAGCCAAATTACGACACTTATTGACATCAATTAAGAACGATTGCTTGATCCTAAATTTATCAGGTCCGGTTTAAGGTCAAGCTTGTGAACTATTTATTAAATTACTGGCAATATATTTCTCGATTGAAATTGTTCACTATGTAATATTTCAATGCTTGGCGTTCCGTTATCAGGTATACGTTTAAATGATGTCGCATCTTGCCTATGACAGCAACACGGATGTGATGCCATAAGGTTATCTATAAACAGGTGACTTGTTTTCCTTCTTTACAAACAATGACTGATTTTAAACATGTAAATCGATTTAATTAATGTCTTTGACTAAACTATATTCATCACCTTCAACTTGGTCAGTCAGTAGTGAAAGTATTAACAAGTTTCGTGCTTTTATTTTTATGGATGCAATCAAGTTATGTAAACGCAGTAGAACTCTCAGTGGTAACAGCAAGTTTCCCACCATTTATCGTGAATAAAAATGGCGAAACTTTGGGGCCTGCGACTTCAAATATCAAAGATATATTGAAAATATCTCAACTTGATTACTCCTTAACACTCTACCCTTGGGCGCGCAGTTATAAAATGGCAACCACCCAAAGTAATGTCCTTATATATTCAATGGTAAAGACACAGGAACGTATTCCTTTATTTCACTGGTTTTGTCCTATTTACCAATCAAGTCCAGTTTTTGCTTACAAATTAAACTCCAACCACGTAGACATCAGCACAATATCTGCATTAAGAAATGTAATAGTTGGCGTTTTACGCGATAATTATAATCATAAATTTTTGCTTTCTTTAGGGTTTACATTAGGAGAGAATTTAGATGTTTCAGCTACAGAAAGTATTAGCATTAAAAAACTAATTAATGGACGAATTGATGCCGTACTGTTATCAAAAGAGGCAATTAAGCGTCGTCTTGCCGTCGTAGGCTACAAAGAGCTATCTGTATCTCGAGGTTATGCCATTCACAACAATAAACTAATGGATCACTGTATGGCGTTAAGTTTGGGCTCAAACCCTGAAATAATTGACAAAATAAGTCATGCATTTAAACAATGGAAAAATCAATAAAGCAATTGAATAATAATCAATTTATTAAGGAAGATAAACGATGTATCACAATGGCTAGTATGAAATTTATAAGCATAATAACTCACTTGAAAACTACGGTTACTTGTCTGCTATTATTATCATTGAATAGCGGTCTAATCGTTAAAGCTAACGCTACTGAGCTGGCTGCTAGCATGCCCTCGTTTTCACCCTTTGCATCATTTGATGAGAATAAAACATGCAAGGGCGTTATCTCTTTGATATTAAGTAATATTTTAACCAAGTCAAAAATTAGCTTCAATTTGGTCAATTATCCTTATGCCAGAATTTTACATTCTTTAGAATCGGGAGCATTAGATAGTGCTTTAGTATTTAAAAATCAGTCTATTGCCCCAAGTGTTGAATACCTTGGTCCAGTGTCAAAATCCAAAGTTATTGTTATATCTTCAGCAAATATCGACATTACCCGTTATCAAGACTTATTAAAACTAGAAGCAATAGCCGTTATTAGAAATGCACAGTTTGATGATCAATTTGATAACGATAAAACACTTAACAAAGTCAGTGTTGATAGCTATAAACAAGCAATGGTCATGCTTAAGTTTAATCGCGTTGACGCAGTTATTGGTTCTCTTGTAGGAATAGAATATGCGGTTCATCAACAAGAATTGGAGCAAAAATTACTAGATACTGAATTTACTGTAGGGGAAAAAGAATGGTGGTTACATCTCTCCAAAAAATCACTTTATATAAAAGATAAAGCGACTATTGATCTTGCTATAAAACACTTTTACAAAGATGATCTCGTCTATCAACTCTATCGTTCTCAATTAAAAACCTGTTTAGCTAAAAACTAATTCAACTGCTGACGCTAAAAATGAAAAACCTGATAGATAAAATAAAACAATGCACATTATGCCAAAGCTCATTACCCCTTGAACCAAAGCCAATCCTGCAAGCAAGCCAACAAAGTAAAATATTAATTGTTGGTCAAGCCCCTGGAATAATTACACATAATAGGGGTATACCTTTTGATGACAAAAGTGGTGAGAGGTTAAGAGCATGGTTAGGTGTAAACAAGAATCAGTTTTACGACCCATTACTTTTCGCCATTATTCCAATGAGCTTTTGTTATCCTGGTAGAGGAAAGTCAGGAGACTTACCTCCCCTCCCCTTATGTGCCGAAACATGGCGCACGCAACTATTGGCACGATTTACAAATATTGAACTGACAATTATTTTAGGTAAATATGCGATTGCATGGCACTTACAATCTAACGCACCGATCACCGAACTGGCAAAGCAATGGCAATACTTAATAAAAAATAATCAAATTGTATTGCCACACCCTAGCCCCAGAAATAATATTTGGCTTAAAAAAAACAGCTGGTTTGAAAATGATGTTGTTCCGATATTACAAAACCGGGTAAAGGCGATAATCACACACTCGCCATCATAATAAGCTTAGATCGTTATCACCAGCAGCAAAGCCGTTTGTAATAATAGACAAACAGCATTTGTTAAGATAATTGCTGGGCGCTTAAATCTCAGCCCATAAAACAACCAAAAAGCAAATACCACCACATAACCTAAAACGAAGCTAAGCGATAAACTTGTTGCACCTTGCAGACTAAGCTCGTTTAATAACTGTCCCAATATAGCTAAACAACCGATTCCACCGAATACAACACCAGCTATATCCCAATGTTTATCTTGAGTTTTTAGAAATCGTTCACGAAATGACATTATATTGCCTCCCTTAAATCTTTAGATAAGTTGAACTTGTGATAATCATTAACTCTAGCCACAATGCTTTTGTGTATAATTGTTGATGTTTGACCAATTACAACAACATCGCAACCGGCCTCAATTGCAGATTTAATACCAGTATCAGAGTCTTCAAAAGCCAAACAATGCTTAGGGTTAACAGCCAACTTATACGCTGCTAATAAAAATGGCTCTGGTTGCGGTTTGCCCATATTAACTAATTCAGACGTAACAAAAGCTTCTGGTATGGGTAAAGCACAGCTTGCTAGCCTTAGTTTGGCGACTGCATGAGTCCCCGATGTCGCTATCGCCCACTTTATTCCTTGGGTATTGAGTTTTTCTAAAAATAACCTGGCACCAAATATTTCAGTCAGACCTGTTGTGGTTTTCGCTTCTAGGTTCGCTAAAAACATCACTTCTTTCTCAATATTTAAATGTGGAGCAATATCTGGCAAAAAATCAACGATACGCGCACCGTGACAACGTTGTAGAACAACATTAAGCGAAATTTCATGGAGATTACACCACGTAGTTAATACCTCTATTATTGCCAGAGATGAGTCAACTAAAGTACCATCTAGATCGAAAATCATCCCTTGGTAATTATTTAAATTAATATGACAATTCTGTTCAGTCACTGACTTATTTTTCATTAATATCCCCATAAAACTAAAACATGCAAAACTATGCGTGATATTGCGTTTAAAAACACAAATCATGCATAACCTAGCGGTAACGCGCAAAATAATGCATTGATTAATCTCTCAGATCAAGTAAAATATTAAAAAACATGCAGGAACATGCAAAACAATGCTTTTAGCTGAACGACAAAACCATATCCTTGAACAGTTAAATGTAAAAGGAAAGATCTACGCTGCAGAGTTAGCAATTCAATTAAACGTCTCTGAAGACACCATCAGGCGTGATTTGAATAAGATGGGGGAAGAAAACTTGCTACGCCGTGTTCATGGTGGTGCACTGCCACTGCAGCAAACTATCCCAGATTATATTGATAGATTAAAAAATCCTGACCTACGTAAAAAACGCTTCGCCGAGGCGGGTGTATTACTCTTAAAAACAGGACAAACTGTGTTGATTGATGCAGGAGAAACATGTCGATATTTAGCTAAACTTATTCCGAAAGATATACAAATTACCGTAGTTACTGGCTGTCCTTTAATTGCCTGTGAATTATCCCACCATGAAAAGGTAGAAATAATTTTATTAGGAGGGCGATTTTTTAAACCTGCTTTGCGTTGTGTAGGTAAAGGGACAATCGACATGATAAGAAAAATTCGCTTTGACATCAGTTTTTTTGGGATCTATGCCCTGCACCTTAAACATGGTTTTTCAGTTAACTATTTTGAAGAAGCTGAAATATCACAAGTTGTAATAGAGCAGTCTGATAAAGTAGTTGTCATGGGCGGAGCAGATAAGCTCGACAAAACTTCTAGTCACCAAATTGCACCAGTACATGCACTTGACCTATTGATCACAGAGAAGACCGCTGATAGAAAAGTTATTAGCAAATTGAAAGATACCGGACTGGAAATTATTAACGTATAAATCCATTCGTTTAATTTGATTTCTTTAACTAGAATATAACTATTTGCTAGCAAGTTAATTATATTCTCATGAAGTTATTAATATACTTGTCGATCATACTCCTGCTAATAGATAAAAGTTTTGCTAATGTAACGAAGCTCAACGTGGTTACAGAAAGTTATCCGCCATTTATTACTGTTGACGATTCAAAAATTTCAGGGGTTATCACCAAGAAAGTAACGAATATTCTGGCAATAAGCCAGCTCCAATATACGCTTAATGCCTATCCGTGGGCGCGAAGCTATCAAATAGCAAGCAGTCAACCAAATACACTTATTTATTCCATCATAAAATCTTCTGAGCGTAGTCCCTTCTTTCACTGGTATTGTCCTATCTACACATCAAGTGCGGTATTTGCTTTTAAACTGGCCAATAACCCTGTATCTGTATCTTCGATTGTTGATTTGAAAAAAGTAATTGTGGGTACAACAAGGCATGGTATTAATCATGAGCTTTTGAAAAAGCTTGGTTTTAATGTAGGAAATAACTTAGATATTTCAGCAACAGAAAATATAAGCTTGAAGAAGCTGGTGAATGGTCGAGTTGATGCCGTTGTACAGTCCATTGAAACAATGAACTATCGTTTAGATAAACTGGGATTCAAAAACATAGAAATAGTCAAAGGTATTGCAATCAATAATGACAAACCAACAACTCACTGTATGGCGCTTAATATAAATTCTGATCCGGAGATAATTAACAAAATAAGTAAGGCTTTCAAACAATACCAAAAGATAGGTATTTTAAAATGACGTCATAAGTATTGGCTTTATTAACTTACTTTCATCATAGGATAAGTGAAGAGCCATAAATGTAGTATATTCAAACCGAAATGTCCTAAAATAGCATAGCGGATCTTACCGGTACTTTGATAAATAAAACCATATAAAAAGCCAGCTAATATTGCCACTAAAATATAGCCCAGTCCTCCTGCAAAATGTGCAAGTCCAAATAATAAACTGGCAATAACAAGCGCTATTAACTCATTAAACTTTTGGCCTAACTGTTGTTGAATAAAACCTCTAAAAAACACCTCTTCGACCACACAGGTCAGTATTAAATTATTTAGGGCAAAGACCCACCACCAACTTGGCAAACCCACATCAATTTTTATTAATGATAGAGAAGCAGCGAGACTAAATATAACAATCATAGCGGTGCAAATAATTGCAATGACTTGCCAAGTATTTAGCTTTTTAAAACAAAGTGCTTGGTTTTTATTTTGTAAAATAGTCGGTTGCAGGCATAAAAGTACAAACAAAATCATCGGTTTATCAAGGTTTAAATACATAGAAAAAGCAATACTATGTGTTCCTTTTTCTACATTATCTAATACCAATAAATTATTGAAACCTGGAAGTAAATGGGCAGCTAAGGCAATGCAAAGAATAATGACTAGCGTTGTACAAGTATGTCGAAGTATTTGATGGGAACTTGTTTTAGCAAAATATGACAATGCTAATAAAACAACGATAACGATAGTTCCAGTAATATTAATCGCATTATAAAAAAACGCTGTCATTAATGTAATAACTAAGCCATACGGCCAGTATTTGGGTTTGCTGAAGGCAATCACTATCGTGATAAAAAGGAAGAACCAAGGCAACGCTTGGGGGAAGATTAATTGGTTATTAAACATGGAGTTATTGATTCACATTAAGTTTTGAGAAAGTTAACTTATTTAAGTCATTAAACGAGTTTGACATGTTATCTGCCAAGTATATTTAAAATATCTTCATAGGATGAACTGGCAACATTCTCAGAGTTATCCCCTGTTGTATTTACAAACTGAATAATTACCGCATCAAGGTTACTTTCATAATTAGCAATACTTTGATAACCCGGCAACCACCCTTGATGATTAAACCAATATACTAAAGCATACTGGTCTTGCTCAGCTGCCGTTAATAAATCACCGGTATTTAAAGCGCGAATAAAAATAGCGATATCTTTAACCGTTGAAATCATTGAACCACCAGGAATAGCATAATCTTGCATCGATCTTTCAACATTCCCCCAATAACCTTTAGCTAACTGAGAAGACTCTATTTCGCTTAGCTCCAAATAAGTATTATGCATACCTAGTGGCACAATAATGTTTTCTGCAATAAATATTTGATGACTATACCCTAACGCTTTATCCAATATTTTGCCGAGTAATAAATAATTAGTATTAGAATATTCGTATTGGCTGCCTGGAATAAAATCAGCAGGTTTGTCGAGTGCATACAATAAGGTGGTATCAATATCGGTATGGGCGTTCTGCCAACTAAAGCCAACTTGACTGTCGAAATCAGCAATACCACTTCGATGTTGTATAATTTGTGCGATGGTAATGATATTTGAGTTTTCAATTCGTGATGTCAAATCAGGCAACCAACTAGCTAAGGTATCACTTAATGATAGCTTCCCTTGAGCTTCCAGCTTTACAGCGGTTACCGCAATAAACAACTTGCTAATACTCGCAATTTTGAATAACGATTTTGCATCTGCGGGGGCTTGATCAGCTTTATCTTGAATACCAGCGGCATAACTCTCATCTACTTTGCTTGGTTGTTCAATGTAGACAAAAATACCATCAACACCTTCACTTACAGCATTGTCTAGCACTTCTTGAATAGTTGTCAAAGAGGATGACTGACTAGAAGTAGCGTCACTTTCAGTGGCGCTATTGCCATTGCTACCACCACATCCGCTGATAAATAAAAACGACGGAACCAGCATCACTATTATGAAGTAGAGCCTTCTAATATCCATGTTATATGCACCCTCAACGCGACTGCTATAAAATTAACATTAACTGCCCTTCATTTCTATGCCCTGGTAGAACAAGAGTGCTACCTTTTAGGGATAATTCTCGCTCTTGAACTTTTTGAAATTTATAATTAGGCTCTATTTAATTTTGAGCACTTCACGTTCAAATGAAATGCCAGCCCAACCATTTTTAATGAAATTTCGAATATTTCCGTGGTCATTGCCCAGCGGATGTTTCAATACATCCTCTCGGTAATATTGGCCAAAGCAGTTTAGCGTTGCTTGTTCTGATAGGTTATGTATTTTTGCAAAAGCAAATATTTTACATGAACCTTCGTTGGTTCCAGCCTGATTAGTCAGCTCACCATTGGTAAAGTGACTTTCTTTATAATTGTAATGCTGCGAAACAACTTGCATCACATCACTAAAATCTACTGACTCATCCTTTGCATTTAAACGACTAATTAATTCACTAATTGTTAATTCCATAATTACCACTTTGATTTATAAATAAATTAAACTCATTTTCTCTTAATTACCGATAGTCGTCCATTAAAGATGTAAGTGTTTGCACTCAATAAAATCCGCTTTCTAGTAGCGAATAATGACATTCGCATGTTATAAAACTATTTCTTTTTATTTGCCGAAATCATTTAATAATTTTATGAACATCAATTTCTCTGATTATAGCGCGAGTCAACGTTATCACTTAATGACACAAACGATTATTCCAAGACCTATTGCTTGGGCATTAACCAGCTCAAATAACGAAAGCAATGATCCAATAAATCTTAATCTGGCACCTTTTTCCTACTTTTCAGCTGTTTCAAGTAAGCCAGCATTATTAATGATATCTGTGGGGAAAAAACCTAATGGCGAACCTAAAGATACCTTGGTAAATGTACTAAAAAACAAGAAGATGGTCATTCACATTGCAAATCAAGGCCAAGCCGATGTAGTAACACAAACAGCAGCATCACTAGAACATGGTGAATCTGAGCTAGCTAATGTTAGTGAAGACGTTCTTAATACCCTACCATTTGAAGGATTTGAATTACCAAGATTAGCTCAATGTGATATCGCCTATGGTTGTGAGTTATTTGAAATAAAAGAAATTGGAGATGTTCCGCAGACACTTATTTTTGTCGAAATTAAGCAGCTTTATGTGAGTTCAAAAGTTACAACAGTCAATGATGGACGCATTAAAATACATGCTGATAGTGTGAATCCATTAGCAAGACTTGGAGCAAGTGAGTATTCTGGTATTACAGCACCTTTTAAAAAGGCAAGACCTATCTAATACCAATTTGAAATTGACGGTAAAAAGGCGGCTCTTTTTCGTCACCGTCAGGTTAGAATATCCAATATTATTTCTGTTCAATAAATAAGGACACCTATGCTGATCAAAAAATTAAGAAAGCAAAAGTATCTTTCTCAAGAGCAATTAGCTGAACATACAAAATTGAGTTTACGAACCATTCAACGAGTTGAAAGTGGTCATCGTGTTGGTTTTGCGTCTTTAAGGGCTATTGCTAAGTTTTTTGATAGAGACGTAGATGTTCTTGAACAGGAGCTATATTCAATGAACAATATCATTAAAGAATACAAAGACTTTCCGCTTTGGTTAAGGTTATACATTGGCAGTGGTTGGTTTTCAGCAACTCGTAAAGAGTTTAGGCGAATAGAGATATTTTTCCTTATTGGTTCCTTGTTAACTGGTTTGATTTGGTTATCTGGTTTTTTCTACTTATACGAACCAGCACTTTCTTCCATACGTTTAGATGAGTTAATGGGGTTTTGTAGTTTTATTTTAGTACTTGGTGCATATAACAACTCAGTTTCTATTCAATTAGGTGATAAATATGATATTTGGGCAAAACTAGAAATAACTCAACCAGACGTACTCTTTGGTTTATTTAAAAGGCAAAAAAATATCAAATAATAACCTCCATATATAAGGTAACCTTTCATTGTATTTATTTACTACCATGTTAATAAAAAATGCTGACCTCAAAAGTACTTTTATAAAACATAACAAATTGATTCGTGAAATTTTTTCAAGACTCGTTTCTTATTCTGGTTGTAATGTTAGGGTGCTGATTGCACAGAAAGGCCGATGTACAGCCTTTGCTGTTCTCGGCCCCTGTTCTATTAAAATTTAGTTTACAAATATCGTAATCTAAAAACGATAAGCAGCATAAATACCGGCAACACGATCAAAGCTATTATCACGTTTATAACCATTTTCTGTTGCATCAAAGCTTGAATAGCCAGCAAATACACCAATATCGGTATTTTTGCTGTAAACGTAGTTAAGACCAATACGTACTTCGTTAGCATCTTTTTGTTTAAAGTCTTTTAAATCACGATAAGTATAGCTAGTGCTAGCAGTCAAGTCCTTGGCTACATTAGTTTGTAGCCCTATCGAGTAACGATATTCATCTTTGTTTTTTAGTTTCTCTTCATCCCACTTTACATAACCTAAGGAGAAAGTCATCGCAATGTCTTTATCAAATACATATTTACCATTTAAATCAGCGCCATAACCAACAGAATCGCCATTAATGTTTGAGTCTTGGTAACCTCTTACACCTAAGCCTACTGATAATTCCAAACCCATTTCGTTATCAGGACGAGCTAAAACGCGATAATTAAGGCCGCCAAATCCGATCGTTAAATTATCAGTTAAACCATAACCTGCATTTAAATTAACTTCACCACGATCTTTTTTATCTTCTTCACTCCACGCTAAAGCACCGCCAACTGAAATAGTGCCATCGGTTAATGTCAAAGGTCTTAATACTGGATTTTCAGGATATTCTGTTTCTGCAAAAACAGCTGATGATGCTAAAAGTAAGGCAATGCTAATAGGTGATTTTTTCATAAGGTTAATTCTCTATGTAAAGTGTTTTAATAATTTATGGGAGAATAATAGAGGGTTGTTACGTTCGATTCTTTATGCTTTTTGTGAGTGAAATGTATGGCTAACGTGAGAAACTGTAAGAAGAGGATGATTAGTATACGATTCATAACAGCCAACATCTACGAAAGACCTCGTAAAATAAATGTAGATATTACGAACAAATTCGTACATAGTCATAAAGTAACTTAAAAACAATAAGGTTAATTATGGCTAGGAAAAAGTTTGATCAATCAAATAATGAAAGCGAAGTGGATATGACTCCAATGTTAGACATTGTCTTTATCTTATTGATATTTTTTATCGTTACAACCTCCTTTATAAAAGAAGAAGGCATTGAAATTAATAGACCTAAAGCTAATAAAGGTCCAAAAAGTAATGACCCCATGATTGTTGTCACCATCAGTGAATCAGGATTAGTATCATTAAATGGTAAATTAGTTGATATTGAGCGTTTATCTGCTCGAATAGAAAGTTTCATAGCGACCAACAGCACAAACAGCGCAGTAGTGATCCCTAGTTACGATACAACACATGCGCACGTTGTTCAT
>Ga0105358_10001522_pt1 | contig 12366 bp, 5 predicted proteins | sample GOMGulsemesocosm_5_FD_83509 | JGI IMG/M metagenome (GOLD analysis project Ga0105358, IMG submission 83509) | Methane-oxidizing microbial communities from mesocosms in the Gulf of Mexico - GOM15C Gulf of Mexico | ecosystem: Environmental > Aquatic > Marine > Cold seeps | place: Gulf of Mexico...
CTTCCGCCAGTTCAAGGATAAACTCATGTGCGCCTGATAGCTGTGCCGCTTGCATAATCGGCTCAATGGCCATCGCAGGATCACTAAGCGCAATATTATCGCGTACCGAGCGATTAAACAGATAGTTTTCCTGTAATACCACACCAATTTGTCGGCGTAGCCAGGTCGGCTCTATTAACGCAAGATCGGTTCCATCAATCAAGATTCTGCCAGACTCTGGTACATACAAGCGTTGAATCAGCTTAGTTAAAGTGCTTTTGCCAGAACCTGAGCGGCCAACAATACCAATTACTTCACCCGCCTTAACCTCCAGATTAATGTTTTTTAGTACTTCAGGGCGATCAGGGCGGTAGCGAAAAGTAACACCATCAAAAGCAACGGCTCCTTTAAGATCAGGCAATGAAGCACGGCCAGGGTTATAACCAGGTTCTGTCGGCGTATTCAAAATATCACCTAAGCGCCTAACCGATAAGCCAGCTTGTTGAAAATCTTGCCAAAGTTGAACTAAGCGCAGTATCGGCCCACTCACGCGCCCTGCCAACATATTAAAGGCAATCAACTGGCCAACCGATAGCTCACCTTTCATTACCAGCGTAGCGCCTACCCAAAGTATAAGCACCACAGTTACCTTGTTAATAAAACCAGCGGTTTGGCCGGCAATATTACCTAAATTAGCCGAGCGAAAACTGGCTTTAACATAGCCGGCTAATTGTTCTTCCCAGCGCCGTTGCATTTGAGGCTCAACCGCCATGGCTTTAAGCGTTTCAACACCGGTGATGGATTCCACCAAAAAGGCCTGATTTTCAGCGCCACGATTAAACTTTTCATCCAGGCGCTTACGTAATATTGGGGTGATGAAAATAGATAGCACAATATAAAAAGGAATTGCACCCAGCACCACAAAAGTTAAGGCAGGGCTGTAGTAATACATAACAAAGAAGAAAATAAAGGTGAAAAATATATCGATCACCAAGGTCAGTGCGGAGCCGGTAATAAAATTACGAATATTCTCAAGCTCACGCACTCGCGCAATCGAATCACCAACTCGCCTGGCTTCAAAATAGCTAATTGGCAACGCCAGTAAATGCTTAAACAGCTTAGCGCCTAACACCACATCCACCCGATTGGTGGTGTGTGAAAATAGATAGGTTCGTAACCCGCCCAGCACCACTTCAAATAACGACACGCCCAAAAACCCAATCGCTAGCACATCAAGCGTAGTAATGGCCTTATGTGCTAATACCTTATCAATCACCACCTGAAAAAACAGCGGAGTTAACAAAGCAAAAAGCTGTAGAAAAAACGAAGCAACCAGTACTTCAATTAGCAATTTTTTATATTTAACAATCGCCGGAATAAACCAGCTAAAATCAAATTGACCACCTAAGCTAGATAAGGTTGCACGGCGAGTAACCAACACAAGGCGACGATTCCATGCTTTTTCAAATGACTCGCGGGCTAAGGTTAAAGGGCGTTTTTCAAGCGGATCATGAATCAACACTTTCTCTTCATCACAGGCGGCAATAATCACCCAATGCCCATCCTGATGCTGCGCAATAGCAGGTAAGGCGGTTTTTTGTAATCGCGCCCAATCACTATCATGCCCACGCACCTTTAAGCCTAACTCACGGCCTGCTAATATAATCTCACGCTCACTAAACAAACTGCCAGACTCGGCAAAGGCATGGCGTAAATGATCCGCATCGGCGGGTAAATTATGTAACCTGGCGAGGTTAACCAAGCATAAAAGCCCTGTATCAAGGCGAGCTTGATCTTCTTCAACGTGTGACAAACAAACCTCTTATCTTATTAACTAACTATTATTGCCATGCCGATGCAATCACCGGCGTTAGCTGGTTTTGCTCATCTTCTGTTAGGCTAATTAATCCACTGCTACTAGGTGAGAATGCCGCCATTGCTTGTACTAATTGGTCAACTTGATTATTGTGCAAAACATCACCGGCTGAGGTGGTGATTTCTTCGATTTGATAACGGTCTCGGCGATACCAATTTTTAACGGTTACTTGGTCATCTTCACCTAAGGTGTCAACCAATAAGTCATACCCCGAACGGCTGAACCAAAGGTTTTCTTTATCTATGCCAGCACCAAAATCTAAACTGTCATTGCCTCTACTATCAAAGACCGTATCTTGCCCTGACCCCGTATTAAACTGATAGCTATCATTGCCTTTGTCACCGTACAAACGATCATCACCTATGCCGCCTTTTATCGTGTCATCCCCTGAACCTGCAAAAAGACGGTCATTTCCTGCCATGCCATTAAGGGTATCATCACCCGATCTACCAAAGAGGTAGTCACTTCCTGACTGACCAAATAGTGTTTCAGATTCTGAACCGCCCCATTGGAAGCTGCTTCCCCAAAAACTAGTGCTGTGTACAGAAGCACTTGATTCAGGTTCACTGTAGCTTAGTTTAAACGTAATAGCGGCGCTAAGCCCTTCTTGATCGGTTGCTATAAGCTGTAGGCTATCAACACCTGTTGCAGAATCGGGTACTTGCCCGCTAAGCAGCTGTGTTTGTGAGTCAAAACTCAACCAACTTGGTATTGGCAAACCATCGGCCATAACGAGTGAGTAACTTAATATATCGCCTGTATCGGCATCGCTAAATAGATTGGCAGGCAGTGTGAATGAAATATTATCGCCATTAAGCAGTGTTTTATCTTCAACTGATCCAGATACGATTGGGGCGGTATTGGTGTTTAGCACCTCTATATCAAATTGATCGCTGATGCTAGAGCCTGCCACATCGGTTGCGGTAACGCTCAGCGATATAACACCTAAATCACTATTCGCCGGTGTGCCGGCAAATGTTTGACTGCTGGCATTAAAGCTTAACCAGCTGGGTAAGGCGGAGCCATCGGCAAGTGTAGCGCTCAAGGTGAGTGTATCGCCTGCATCAATATCGGTGAAGGTGTTTGTTGGTAATGCAAAGTTGAACAGGCTGTTTTTATCTGCTTGTTGGTTGGCTATAGTGGTTGATAGTTCTGGTGCGTCATTGGTATTATTTATCGTTAGGGTAAAGGTATCGGTTACACTTAAACCATTATTATCCGTTGCGGTAACGTTAATATCCACGGTGCCCACCGCGTTATTGCTCGGTGTTCCCGAGAATGTTTGAGTGATCGCATCAAAGCTTAGCCAACTGGGTAAGGCGCTTCCATCGGCTAGGCTTGCGTTTAAGCTAAGGCTATCGCCGGTATCAATATCACTGAATGTGTTGGCCGGTAATGCAAAGCTAAACAGGCTACCTTCATCACTCGAGTGATCGGCAATGCCATTTGCCAAAACAGGGGCATCGTTCCTGTTGAGCACCTCAATATCAAAAACATCGCTAATACTTGCGCCGGCAATATCTACCGCTGTTACTTTAATTGATAACGTTCCAACAGCCGTATTATCAGGTGTACCGCTAAATTGATGGGCCGTTGGATTAAAGCTTAACCATGCAGGAAGTGCACTCCCATCACTTAAACTGGCCTGTAGGGTCAAGCTATCACCTGCATCTATGTCGTTAAAAGTAGTTGTTGGTAGTGCAAAGTCAAATAAGGCATCTTCATTAGCCGTTTGATCGGCTATTGCTGAGGTTAATACCGGTGCATCATTTGTGTTATCGATGGTTAGGGTAAAGGTATCGGTTACGCTTAATCCATCGTTGTCGGTTGCGGTGACGTTTATAGCTATCGCGGCCACCTCGTCATTACCCGGTGTGCCCGTAAATGTTTGGCTGGCCGTATCAAAGCTTAACCAGCTAGGTAATGCCGAGCCATCGGCAAGTGTGGCACTGATGGTAAGCGTATCGTCTGCATCAATATCGGTGAAGGTGTTCGCTGGCAGTGCAAAGTTAAACGCACTCTCTTCATTTACCTGTTGGTCGGCTATGGCGCTTGTTAGTTCTGGTGCGTGGTTAGTCGTATTTGTTAGTTCATTGAGTATAACCCTATCCCAAACGATTCCACCGCTAAAGCTTACACTAATATTTTGGTATCTTTCTAAACTAAACCACTCCCCAAATCTAACGCTATCGAGTCCATTATCATGGCGCAATAATAGGTCATTATCTTCTCGTAAAAGAGAGATTTCCGAAGGCAAAATCCCTTCTCCAAAAAATAGCGTATTAGAAGCTAGACCACTATCGTGAATCGTATCATGACCATCCCCACTATTAAAAAGGTAGGTATCAATCCCTTCTCCACCATACAACATGTCATCTCCAGTACCACCTGTTAACACATCATTGCCCGCCTTACCAACTAACACGTCATTGCCACTACCACCCGCTAAGCTATTTGCGTAGCCATTACCCCAAAGTTCATTTTCACCATTGTTTCCAAAAATAGCCGACGCTCGAGCATTAAGGTCTAGCGTGTATCGTTCCACATGGCTACCCTCTTCGACTTGATATCCACCAGCAGAAAAATAACTGATTTCAACCTGATCAAATCCTTCACCTGCTTTTTCAATGAAAGTATCCCCAGCGCCAAGGACATATTTATCATTTCCCTTTCCACCAGATAGAATATTTGCAGTTTGGCTACTAGAGCCATCCAGCTCATTATTGAATTCATTTCCAGTACCGTATACAGCATCTCCTAATAAAGTTAGCTTATTAATGAGTTCTGGTAAGGTGTAATCGATACTACTTCTAATTTCATGTGCTGTGCCACCGCCTCGATGAACAACCACTTTATCCCCGGGATTATCCACATAAAACACCACCGAATCCCAGCCGTTTGCAATCATGGTATCCGCCCCAGCGCGACCATCAAGTATATCTCCCTGAACACCTTTACCACTACTGGTCAGCACATTATCAAGCTCATTCCCAATTGCCGATACTACGTATATATAATGTCCTGAACCTGTAGCCAATGAAAGGTTTTCTACATTATCGGGCAGAACACCACCGCGAGCACTAAACCATGTATCAATTCCTTCGCCTGGGTTTTCCACAATGACATCAATATTGTAATAAGAATCATCACCTAAACCGCCATAAGCCGTATCGTACCCTGTTATGTCTCCGCCTCTGTATATGCGTCCGCTTTTACCATTTAATACATTATTAGAACCATTCCCGATCAGCACATTATCTAGTTCATTTCCGGTCGCATTGATATTCAAAACACCCGTTAGAGTAATATTTTCAACATTATCAGGAAGTGTATAAGTTCTTGATGAAAATACTGTATCTGTTCCTTGATTAGCTAACTCTGTAATACTGTCATAACCATTATCAACAACAAAAGTATCATCACCTTCTGTTCCAATCATCTTGTTCTGCATTCCCTCCAGTTGAACGTGAGTGTCAATTTCTGATGCCGTCCAAACAACACCCAAACCAGCATCAAACTCAATTTTTTCAATAGAGTTGTTTCCAGAAGCAAAATAGTTGGCAAGTACAACCTGAGTTCCAGATTCATCAATCACTACAACTAACTCATCTCCACGCCCTAGCCCTTCACTAAACCGATGGAGCGTAACATGCTCGGGTAAAACCCCCTCACCCAAACGCAATACATCCGTATATGAGTTAGATATATCTTCCTGTTCGCCCACATAATCACTACCATCACCCCGCCCAAACTGATAAGTATCGCTGCCTTGCCCACCAAACATTCGGTCATTACCTGCACCACCATGCAAGAAATCATCACCCTCTTCATCAGTGTGAGAGAGGCCGTACCCTAACAACCTATCATCTCCGGTACCACCAATCAGAACATCATTACCTAGACCGCCTTGAATATCATCATCACCCTCTCCGCCATCAAGAACATCATCGCCACCATATCCATAAAGCCGATCATCTCCCTCAAACCCTTCAATTTGGTCAGCACCCTCATCTCCAGAAAGAGTGTCAGCTTCATCTGTACCTAAAATAGAAAATAGAGCATCACCTGCCGCCAGTTTAAAGCCGCTCGATGTAGACAAACCACTACCATCAGTTGCCGTAATGATGATTTGCAATAATTCACTATCAGATACCTGAGCTGTGCCGCTCAAGGTTCGTGTGCCTGCATTAAACGTCAACCAGCTGGGAAGTGGAGAATTATCTGATAGTGTTGCGGTAAAGCTTAGCGAGTCACCTTCTGGATCAACAAACATTCCTGCAGGAATAACGTACTGAAAGAATTCACCCGTTACGGCACTGTGATTGCCTATTTCAGCATTCACTGTTGGTGAGAAATTAATCGCCTCACCATTTATCCATTGATTGATTTGTGTCGAATCCCACACCGTTCCATCGGCAAACTCAAAATATTCAACTTTTGGTGGTAGTAATGTTACGCCACCTACTGTTACAGAACCAATAAACCAACTCCGTATGGTCACGCTGTCATCACCATTAACGTGAACAACCAAACTACCTTCACCTAATGGCGCGTCAACATCCATTGTTTCGCCGGCACTATTAATCCGCTCTACTGTTAATTGACTTGGTAAGATACCCGCACCAAACACCAAGGTATCATCACCGGTATCAACCACACTCGATGAACCGCTAACCCCACCATGTAAGTTCTCATCAATCTGGTCGTGTCCGCCACCTAACTTAAAGGTATAACGGTCATCACCAAAGTTACCCACTAATACATCATTTCCCTGGCCACCTTCTAAGTTATCTGCACCAAATGTCCCATCAATTACTTGCCCCTGATTAGCAGCAACTGCCGCCATAATCGCAGCTTCATCAAAAATGGTTCCATCATCAAACTTTATTGTCTCAACCGTATTCGCCAGTTTAAACCAATCAGTAATAACAACGCGATCTGATGTACCAATAAAACCAAGTACTAAATGCTCACCACTTTGCGTCAGTTTGACGCTATCAACGCTCATTCCCGCGCCTAATACAACCGAATCAATGCCAGCAGTATCATAGATGGTATCGCGCCCTTCACTGCTATTGATCAGATAGGTATCATTGCCATCACCACCTTGAAGATGATCATCTCCAGCACCGCCGGCCAACTGGTCATTTCCCAGCCCTGCCGAGACTAAATCATCGCCACTACCCGCATTAATCGTGTCATCACCATCACTGCCTGTGTAGGTGTTCACCTGTGCAAGTAGTTCCATCGTGCTTAAGGTTTCTCCATTGGCAAATTGATATTCATTAATACCACTGCCATCACCGGTAATATGAACAGCGTCAGCTTGTCCATAAGATATTCGAAGTCGTAATTGCCCACCTGGTGTAATGTATGAGCGCAACTCAATATCCGATTTAGCGATCCCTTCAAATTTGATAATATCACTACCATCCGCCTCATGAATCACATCCACACCGCTTCCTGAACGGAAAACAAACGTATCTGAACCTCCATCACCCCACAGCTGGTCGTTACCACTACCGCCATCAATTAAATCGTCGCCTTCGCCGCCTTGGAGCTGGTCATTGCCACTGTTACCAAATAATCGGTCATTTCCCCCGTCTCCAGCCAAAATATCATCACCGCTATTGCCTTCAAGGTAATCATTATTTTCCCCGCCGACTAATTGATCATCACCACTACCACCAAATAGCCGATCATCCCCTGATTGGCCAATTAACTCATCTTTATCAGCGCCTCCACTTAAAAGGTCTGCACCTTTACCACCTAATAAGGTATCCTCACCTGTCCCACCATAAAGATCATCATTGCCTTCGCCTCCATCTAACGAGTCATTCCCAGCGCCTCCGGACAACCAATCATTACCTGCGTTTCCAATAACGGTATCATTGCCGTCCTCACCAAAAAGTTGCTTGCTACTTGTGTCAACTAATGCCCCCATATTAAAACCGAGGCTCAGTTCGTAATCGATTGAGTCTGATTCAAATTCAATCATCCCAATACCAAAGGTTCCTGCACCATGAGTGTACTTAAAATTATTGATGACCATGTTTGAGCCTGGAAACCAATTAAAAGACCCCATCTCAAAATTCTCCTCAGGGTACCGAAAAGCAGTTGCAAGATAATACTCTTGAGTGTCCGTCGTTATCGCAAGCTCTGTCGGTTTTGAAAAGGCGGTTGCAAGCGCATGTACCCATGGCCAATGCGTCATACTAGAAGGCAATGATTCACCACTCGCAACTGCAACGACATAGCCATCACCAGCTATATAATCATTTCCTGCCCCACCAAAAACACTGTCTTGCCCTGTACCCGTAAACAAATGGTCATTGCCATCACCACCATAAAGCCAGTCATCATCCTGATCGCCATATAGCCAATCATTCCCTAAGCCACCCTCTAAGACATCATTACCTTTTCCACCATTTAAAGCATCATCTCCAGCCAAGCCCTGTATGTAGTTATTGTTATCATTTGCACTTTCTATCAAATAATTATCTTCACTGGATCCAATCAAGCTGTCGTTTGTTTCAGGCGCTTCAACTTCCACCAAGGCGAGTGTTAGCCCTAACTGCCCGCTTTTGTAATCCAAAATACGTAAACCACCGCTTTTATCTTTTTCGCTAATGGTCAACGTGCCGGTATCACTACTGCCCGTATTCAATTCAAACTGATAGAGTATTTTGCGCTCTTCATCATAAAACGTGTTTTCTGAAAGGGTTTTGCCGCCGTCGAGAGCCAGATCATTCCACTTGATGCTGCCTGAACCATCGCTGTCAAAGATCGTATCGAAGCCGTCGCCCGTGTTGTAGGTATAAATGTCTGCGCTTTCGCCGCCTTCTAGGTAATCATTGCCGCCGAGGCCGTTTAGGGTGTCGATGCCTGCGCCGCCATAGAGATGATCGTCATCATCACCGCCTTCTAATGTATCGCCATCATCACTAGCAAAATTGACGTTTCGCTGATCACTAGCTAAAGGATCATCATGCAAGTCAGTGTACTTTAATGTTAAGTCTGTTGCGCTATCATTAAACCAAACGCTACCGCCTGTACCGCCGAAGCTCAGTAGGGTGTCTTTTGTAAAAAGCTGGTTCTTGAGGCTGAGCATTGCGGCTCTGTCTTGTAAGTAATGATCGCTAAAGTTTTCACTATTTAGTTCACCACTTGTATTGTGCGCATCATATAAATTGGCTGATCCGGTAATAGCAAAGGGGTTGAGGTTTAATAGGGCGTAGCGGTAGGCTTGGCCTTGGGGGGTGTCTTGATCGGCGTGGGCGGATAGGGATTCGACAGCAACAAGGTTTAGTGTATTACCGAGGCCGGTAACGAGGGCATCAACACCTTGATAAAAGAGTTCTATATCATTTTTGTTGCTATCTATCGCAAGTGCTCCACCCAGTAAATCACCTAATTGATCAATGATTTTTTCTAATGACTCACTTGCCTTATTACTGGCTTGATCAAGAAAACCATAAATTGTTGATTCATTAAGCGAAGGGTCTAGTGTGTTGAGTACACGGTAAACAGAAAGACTTTCAACTAGTTTATCTATGCTGTGGTTATCAATTGCCCCGCCTTCTTCAATAAAAATTTTATCTCGTTCTCCAGGTTGATTAAACCAGTAATCATTCGCGGTTAGTTCAATTCCTTTATCAGCAAAATACGTATTAACTGAGGTAACATCAGGGTTCAAAGTAGCGCCATCAATACTGCCTGCAATATAGGTATTCCAGACTTCATCCCAACCTTTTATGCCTGCTCCATTATATGTACTGACATCATTTACGACTCCAGGGAACTTGAGCATTGCCATCAAGGCTAAATGCCCACCTAGTGAGTGCCCCGTAAAGTTAACTGAATTTTCTTCAACAAGAGATTGACCAGAGCTATTCGTTAAACCCGCACTCTCAAATAATTTTTCTATTGACTCACCTTGTCCAAACCCTAAAAAATCCACAAGACTTGTTAGCCCTAATGCTAATACCAGATCTGTACCCCAATCACGTAGATCATCGGGTTCTGTTCCACGGAAGGCAACGGTTAGTTTATCTGTAGCCTTTTCTTTGAAAACAGTCGCTGAGAAGCCATACTGGTCGGATCTGTAGCCGTTTGGGATGACTTCGTAGAGACCTGTTTGTGGATGAAACAAGGTTTTGTATTGGGCTTCGGTGAAGCCTCTGTTAGTTATTAACTCGGCTTTCCTGTCAGCTTCCAGGCTGTCTATACCCCAATCTGCATAGGCAGCTGCTGCTAATAAGGCCTCTGTATAAATTTCGTTAATCATCTTACTTCTCCTTGTGAGATATTATGGTTTTTTCAATAAAATCAGCTTTAATCGATACGGAATACTTATCTTCCAATGAGTGACAGCTTATTGGTGAAGTATGTCGCGGTCTCTTGTTGTACGAGTAAGAAATATATTCGCTTAAAATATCACCACTTTGCACTTCTTTAAACAATGCATACGACCTGATAAATTCCGAAACACCATTCTTGGCAGGCCAAGATTTAAGACCAGAATGGTAACTATACCGCGCCCTTGGCTTGTCTATTTTTTCTACAGCCATGCAGTGGTTTTCAAGAAACTCTGGATAAGGCTCAACAATAAACTTCGCCAATCTTTTATCAAGGGGGGCATAACATCGGCCTGTATTACGCTTCACCTTACTTACCCGCCAACATCCCGGATCAGGTGTCAAATCCACTATTGTTGGGCTATCATCACAATATTCAAAAAATTGATAATCTGAGTGGATTAAATCGGCATTGCCACCTGTCGTATCATAATACCCATCTGCTTCAACCGTTTTATAGATGGTGAGTCCTGCATCTTTTTCACATAAGCGCTTTAATTCATCTAACCCATTTGTGCCACAAGATGTTAAAAATGCCATCAAAACCACTAAACTGGCTTTTTTGGAAAAGGCAGAAAAGGAGGCAGAAAAGGTGTCAGGTCTTGCCTTTTGCCTTTCATGATAAAATGCATTAGTCCTAGTCATTGAGTTTTTCCTGCTGGTTTTGGAGCACGTAAATAGGCCGTAATAGAGGACAGAGCCTCAACCTGTTTACGCAGAAAATGTCAAGAAAATGCCAGAAAAGGTGTCAGGTCTTGCCTTTTGCCTTTCATGATAATATGGATTAGTTCTAGTCATTTAGTATTCACTGTTGGTTTTTGAGCACGTAGATAGGCCGTAATAGAGGACAGAGCCTCGCCCTGTTTACGAATGTACTTGGGAAATGTTTTTTGTGAAAGTGCTGCTCCATGCAATCCTTCTCCTTGTTAAAACGATGGTGAGAACCGAGGTCTTAATTACAATATAACCACGCTTTTATCTCGACTGCAACTCTTGGCCCTTTTTTTGTTGCGCTAGAATTCGACTCACTCTTGAGTAATGTAAGTGATAATATTGCCCTATTTCTTTCATGCTGTAACCACCGCTAACATGGGCTAACGCCATACTTTCATTTCTTGTTAGTGATTGCTCTTGATACCACGATATAGGTTTGGCTTTTTCTCTGCGTTGTGATTTGGGTATTTCACTTAGGTCTTTTTTTAAGTCAATTTGTTTGAGCATTTCTTTTACATACGCTTTGCTACCTAGAAACACTTGATTTTGTAGTAATTCCCTGGCGCTGGTTGGTTTTTCCCTGCTAATGAGAACGGAAACTCCTTACAATTTTAATAATTTCTTTCTTCTTGAAGTAGCTATAATACCTATATGATCTATTAAATAATGGAGTTATCCGCGTGAAAACCATGACCTCAAAAGAAGCACAAAATTCATTTGGTGCTTTTTTAGACACCGTCCAACGCGAGCCTATAATGGTTACTAGAAGAAACCGTCCAGTTGGTGTGATGATTTCTATGGAAAACCTACCGGCTATATTTGAGTTGGCAGATTCTATGAGAGGAATTATTAAAGCTGGTGTTAATGCTGGTTTAGCAGATGCTAAAGCAGGTAAAGGGCAGAATTTAACAGATGAATATATAACTGATTTAAAAGCAGAGTTACAAGCTAGAATAAGATCTAATAACAGCAAATGAAGCGTTTTAAAATAACAATCATGCCTTCTGCTAGAGAGGGTTTGCTTGCTATTGGTGAATATATTGCTTTAGATAATCCTGTTAGAGCAATTAGTTTTATTGATGAAATCACTGCCTCACTAGAAAAAACTCTATCTATTTTCCCTTTGTCAGGAAGAGTTTCGGAAGACTTGGATTTAGCAGAAGAGATCAGAATTTGGTCTCATGGTAATTACAATTGTTATTACCGAGTTTTAGGTGACAAAAAAACTATAGAGGTATTATTTATATTTAATGCTAGTCGTGATATTCGTTCACTTATACAGAAACTCTGATTAAAGGCTTTAATAGTCGGTATTGAGCAAATTAGTCGTTATATACCAACAATATAGTGTAGAATCGCGATCTTAATTAATAACTGTAAATTATGCGCCTAAAATTGGGGCACTAAAGGATAGTATGGCAAAAGAAGATCAAATTGAAA
>Ga0105358_10001525_pt1 | contig 12358 bp, 12 predicted proteins | sample GOMGulsemesocosm_5_FD_83509 | JGI IMG/M metagenome (GOLD analysis project Ga0105358, IMG submission 83509) | Methane-oxidizing microbial communities from mesocosms in the Gulf of Mexico - GOM15C Gulf of Mexico | ecosystem: Environmental > Aquatic > Marine > Cold seeps | place: Gulf of Mexico...
TCTGGCCCGGCGTATGCAGCTTGTTTTTTTAAAGCTTCTTCAAGGGCTTCATCGTCCTCATCATCGACGAGATCTGTTGCACGATAGGGATATGTGTATTTTTGGACCAAAGGTTCGCCATCATCAATTTCGCCATTTTCATAATTTTGAATGGTTTGATCAACAATAGAATCGATTAAAAGTTTGGTAATTCGGCGTAATGAATTTGGGTTGTATAAATATTCTTTATCGTAAATAATTTTCTGTAATGCGCCTTGATGATGGATGACAAATTGCAATAATAAGATGGCAAAATCTTTTTTATCAATATAGATCGGCGCAATTTCAAGGATATCTTTTAGAGACAGATAAACCAAATTTGGAAATTCATCGGTTTTGGGGTGCTCTTCTAAAAAAGTGACCACACCACCAAAATAATTTGAGCGATCTTCTTCAAGGTTCTTAAGGGCTTTATCCACAATCTGTTTGTGCATGAGTTTTTCCTCAGTCTTTATTATGAATATCTAATTCGAAGTATAGGGAAAATTTAAATATTTTCCAAGTATCTGTTTTTCAAATGAGTAATGAAAATTTCAGGATCAAGGGGTTGACCTGTCGCTTTAATCATCAAGTCGGCACTGGATAAATGAGACCCTGCGCTATGGATATTTTCTTGCAACCATAACATGAGTGGAGCAAAATTCCCTTTGGAAATTTGTGTTTCAATATCGGGTGTGGCCTGTTTGGCAGCCTCATAAATTTGCGCTGCTGTCATGGCGCCCAATGTATAAGTGGGGAAATATCCCCATGCGCCGTCATACCAATGAATATCTTGCAGGCAGCCTTCACGATCACTCGCGGGTGTGATGCCGAGCATCCTCTGCATGGACTCGTTCCAAGCCGCGGGGATATCTTCGACTTCCATCTCGCCTTGGATCAAGGCGCGTTCCAATTTATAGCGCAAGATCACATGGGCAGGGTAAGTGACCTCATCCGCATCCACACGAATGAAGCCGGGTTTGACTTCTCGATATAAAGCCGTGAAATTTTTGATGCTCCATGCTGGGCCTGTTTTGTCAAAAATTTCGCTTATATGCGGCGTGGCAAATTCAAGAAAGGCGCTGGATCTGCACACTTGCATTTCAAGTAACAAAGATTGGCTTTCATGTAGGCTCATGCCCCGTGCGCTGCCAACAGGTTGATTGCGCCATTGTAAGGGGAGACCACGTTCATATAAGGCATGCCCTGTTTCATGCATCACGCCCATGAGGGCAGAGGTGAAATCATTTTCATCATAGCGCGTGGTCAGGCGTACGTCATCGGGTGTTCCCCCACAAAAAGGGTGAAGACTGACATCAAGGCGACCGTGGTTAAAATCAAACCCAACCGCATCCATAAACCGTTTGCCCAATTGTTTTTGTTGTTCAATGGGAAAGGGGCCTTCGGGTTTAAGGAAGGTATGATCTTTTTGCTGTTCTAGAACCGTTTGTAAGAAATCAGGTAAAAACGCTTCAAGCCTATCAAAAATCGGGCCGATTTTTTCGGATTTACCATCGGGTTCATATTGATCCAACAAAGCATCATAGAGAGAACATTTTAACTTGTCAGATTTGGCAGCGGCGGCTTGGCGGGTTAAATTCAAAACTTCTTTTAAGTGGGGGGCAATTTTTTTGAAATTACCTTCAGGACGTGCCTCTCGCCACAATTGTTCGCAAGATGATGTGGCGCGGCTGATGGCTTCGACCAAGCTTTCATCTAAGGCGGTTGCATGGGTATGGGTACGCTGCATTTCGTGCAGATTGGCATCCTGCCAGTCGTTTAAGCCGCCTTTGGCTTGTGCCTCGTTCAATAAATCAGCCATTTCGGGTGTGGTCATCATGGAATGGCGCAAGGTTGCAAGGGTCGCCATCTGTTCGGCGCGTGATGCAGCCCCGCCTTTGGGCATCATAGAGGCCATATCCCATTGTAAAATAGCTGCCGCATCGCCTAAAACCAAAATCCGTTTAAATTTCTTTTCCAATTGAGCATAAGCTTGGGACATTCGTTTTGACCTTTGGTATTGTTATTTCAAGAGACCCATCGAGTGCATTTGGCCTAAGGCCATGAGGATACCAACTGTAATCATAATGGCAAGTAACGTGAAACGGTTCATGAGAGATTATCACAAAAAATTAATATCATATTTGTTTGTGGTCATATTGTTGTCTGGGGTCAAGGGTGCGGATGCAAAACCTAAAACGGTTGAGTTGATTTCGGTCATTTCAGGGCATGAATTGGATTTAAAGACCATTGGTACAGTACGGCTTGCTGGTCTTTTGTATGAGACTTACTTAGATGGACCCGATTTTTTACAACAGACCTTAGAAGGTGTCACAAAAGTAAAAATCGATTTAATTTCAAAAAAAGTTGATCGGTATGGTCGAAAAGCGGCGCAAGTTTATTTAAAAGACGCACGCTGGCTTCAAGGTGAAATCGTGCGTCAAGGTCAAGCGCGTGTTTACCCTTATGAAGGGGAAGAAGCTGATATTCGAAATCTATATCTGTTGGAAGATATGGCACGTATGTCGTCCTTAGGCCATTGGGAAAAGGATGGGTGGGGGATGACCTCAGCATTGGATGAAGCCATGACGGTAAATGATTTTCATCTGGTGGAAGGGGTGGTGCAAGGTGTGGCAAACATTAAAGGGGTAACCTATTTAAATTTTGGCTCGAACTGGCGCAGTGACTTCACCGTAAGGATTGTCAAAAAAAATTTAAAAAAGTTTCTTAAACAAGGATTTGACTTTCCTATATTAAAAGGGCGCAAATTACGTGTAAGGGGCTGGGTTTTTACAAAAAATGGTCCTATGATACATGCAGATAACCCGCTACAATTTCAAATTTTGGATTAAATATGCCTTACCATCATGGTTCAGAGCTTTTTCCGGCGATCATGCCTAATCAATCCGGTCTTTTGGACGTGGGTGATGGTCATCAAATTTATTGGGAAGAATGTGGAAACCCAGATGGGGTGCCGATTGTATTTTTACATGGGGGCCCGGGGGCAGGAGCTGCATCAACCCATCGCCGTTTTTTTGATGCGACCTATTATCGCATTATTTTGTTGGATCAACGCGGGTGTGGACGTTCAACCCCAACTGCAGAAATTGCAAATAACACGACGGATCATTTAATCGCTGATTTGGAACTGCTGCGTGGAACCTTAAATGTGGATCGTTGGTTTGTATTTGGCGGTTCATGGGGCAGTACCTTGGCCTTGGCTTACGGCGTTGCGCATCCAACACGGTGTCGTGGTTTCATCTTGCGTGGTATTTTCATGGGGCAAGCTTATGAAAGTGATTGGTTCCTCAATCATATGGGGGTGTTTTACCCTGAAGAAGCGCGCGCGTTTGTAAACCATCTGCCCGAAGATGAACAAGGGGATGTTTTAACGTCTTACGTAAATCGTTTAAATAATGAAAATCCAAATGTTCATTTGCCAGCCGCTTTATCTTGGGCTGGGTATGAAGAGGCTTGCGCAACTTTACTGCCGTCACATGGACCCAATCAATTAGATGTGATTATGGCTTTATGTTTAGCGCGTTTGGAAGCACATTATTTTTCAAATAAATTCTTCATGAATGAAGGGCATTTGTTTGAAAAATTACATAAAATCATTCACTTACCTTGTGTAATTGTGCAGGGACGCTACGATGTGATCTGTCCCCCTAAAACAGCAGAAAAACTGGCTCGCAAATGGGCAAAAGCACAATATGTTGTGGTCGCAGATGCAGGTCATTCTGCCTTAGAACCCGGCATACGATCGGCCCTTATCAATGCGACGCAAAGCTTTAAGTCTCTAGCAAAGTAAGCGCCTTCCACAGGCCGGGCCATGTGCCAAGGTCTGACCACGCGCTGAGAAGGGAAACAACGGCTGAACGGTCTGTCTTTTCCATGATGGCTTTATCAAAAGAAATATTTATACATTGATTATAAGCCTGTGCTTCTAGCTTAAAACCAATCGCATTTTCCTGCATTCCTTGGAAAGCTTTGCTACAAGGCACCATATGGGAGGGGGAATGGTTCTTCATTTCTTGGATAAGTGTCGCTGGAGTTGTACAGAAAATACCTGTATTCCAGACGAAGCAACCTTGATCAAGTAGCTTTTGTGCGGTCTCTCCATCGGGTTTTTCAATGAACTGGGATATTTTATGCCCGCTGTAACCTGCATCAAGACGGGGGCCAACTTTAATGTAACTATATCCCTTACTTGCACGATCCGCCACCACACCAAAACTGACTATATAGCCTTGTTCGGCTGTATGGGTTGCATCTGAAACGGCGCGCATGAAGGCGGTTTGATCTGCAATGAAATGGTCGCTTGGTAAAATTAACAAGGGGATATTTTCTTCGCCACGATGGGATGCCCAAAGGGCCGCGATCAAGCAAGCTGATGCGGTGCCATGACCTTCATCTTCAAGCAACATATCTTGATAGTCAAAGGCGATGTCTTGACATTGCGTATGAATGATTTCGGCCCAGCTTTGGCTCGCTATGATCAGGGGTGGTAAAAATTCATGCCCGCTGGCGCGTTCTAAGGTGTCTTGAAAGGGGCTGTCTTCTTCCAACACGGAAAGAAACTGTCTTGGCTTGCTTGCACTGGAAAGGGGATGCGGGTGCGATCCTCTGCCTCCAGCAAGAATAACGGGGCGAATTGTTGTCATGGGGGAATTTATACGCGCATAAGGCCAACAAGAAAAGAAAGTTTCCATCAACTAGAATGACATAATTGTGTCTCAATTTACGCGCTAGATGGCCTTTCAGAATCATCCGGGGAGTTTAGGATCATGAAGTTTTTTAAAATTATGTGGATTACAACATTGTTTTTCACTGCGACGGCTTTTCAATTGGCCCATGCAACAGAAATTACAGTCTATAAATCCCCTTGGTGTGGATGTTGCACGGCGTGGAGCGAGCATATGCGAGAGAACGGTTTTACGGTAACTGAGATCAAACGTGAAGATATGCAGAGCATCAAACAAGAGCTCGGTGTCCCTCAAGCCCTGGAATCTTGTCATACAGCTGAAGTTGAGGGTTATATTGTTGAAGGTCATGTACCTGCAGATGATGTGAAACGTTTATTAGCAGAAAAACCAAAGGCTAAGGGCCTGTCCGCACCGGGAATGCCTGTGGGATCACCGGGGATGGAACAAGGTGAAGATAAAGACCGTTACAACGTTGTTCTTTTTGGCGACAAAGGCATGAAAGTTTTTAGCCGTCATTGAGCTTGCATTTTCACAAACAGTTGCTAATTTGCCAAGGGTTAAACGTGGTCCCGTAACTCAGCAGGATAGAGTGCCAAATTCCTAATTTGGAAGCCGTGGGTTCGAATCCCGCCGGGACCACCATTTTTCTTGCATTAACATATCGTTCAGTTGCTTGACATTTTTAATGGCGAAGAGCCATAATTTTGGATGGAAAAACTACTTGATGACATACGAGCTTGTACGCTCTGTCAGGACCTTCCTTTAGGTCCGCGGCCTATAATCAGGGCGCAAAAAACGGCTAAACTGTTGATTATTGGACAAGCACCGGGTACGAAAGTTCATCAATCAGGTATCCCTTGGGATGATCCGAGTGGGGAACGCTTGCGTGATTGGCTTGGTATGAGCCGTGATGTTTTCTATGATGATCGTACAGTAGCCATAATGCCAATGGGACTGTGTTATCCAGGGAAACAGGATAAAGGCGGAGACAAACCACCGCGCAAAGAATGTGCCCCCGCTTGGCACGAAAAGATTTTGGCAAATTTAAATGAAGTGGAACTGACGTTGTTTGTCGGTTCCTACGCACAGAATTATTATCTGGCGGAAAATAAACAAAAAAATATGACTGAGACAGTTCGCTGTTGGCGTGACTACCTTGATCAAAATATTATGCCATTGCCGCATCCCAGTTGGCGGGTGGTGAACATGATGAAAAAGAACCCGTGGTTTGAAACTGAATTGCTTCCACATTTAAGGCAAATTGTTCAAAAAATCATATGAGGTCGAAGCTCAGCCCATATTTTTACTGAGATAAGTTTCTTACAACGATGACGACAGCAAGAAGCCATAGAGATATGCCAAAGATGATCCATTTCTTTTTATGTTTGGATGGATTCTTTCGGGCAAGCTGATCAGCAATGACTTTTTCAGCACCGCCTGATATTTCAAGGTGAAATTTGATATCATCATTACAGTTTGGGCAGCGTTCTGCTGTGATGGGAATATCTTGTTCGCAAGCCGGGCATTGAATTAATTGTGAAGAGGTCATTTATGATGCTTTGCAAGTGGTTACGAAGAAACGCACATAACATGGATTTTATGTTGAAAATCCATGTTACAGAGATCTGTAGAAATGACAATTACACAATGAATTCAAAAAAGGTTATTTTGCTTTTGTAGTCTTTTTAGCTTTAGGCGCAGCTTTGGCAGCGGCCTTTTTTTCTGCACGTTCTTTAGCTTGGCGTAAAGCACGTAATTTAGAGATGCCTTCAGTGCGTTCATGACGCGCTTCTTCTTTATTCTCAAGAAATTCTTTTTCTTGTTTTTTAGCGGTAATAAGAAGTTCTTCAGCTCTAGATTTTGCAGGTTTTGACATGTGCTTGTCCTTTGTTTGGAATGAAGGTCATAAGCTGGATGTCATGATTGAGACAGCGAAGTCGAACCATTCGCGAATGCTCGTAGCTATATTCGCAGGTGCTAACGGCTATTCAATTGTAAAATTATATGGAAGGTTATTCTTGATAAACCTTCTCTGCGCCGGATAAAAATCAACAGCGAGGGTAGTGTGACGATCCGCCTTCAACCGAAGTTGAAGGCGGTGTCATAAACTAATGCTTAGTCAACCAAAGAAAGGTTTTCAGCAGAAGATTTACCATTACGGCCTGGCTCTAGGTCGTAAGATACTTTTTGGCCTTCGTTAAGAGTAGAAAGACCAGCGCGTTCTACAGCAGAAATGTGAACGAAAGCATCGTTAGAACCATCTTCAGGCTCAATGAAACCGAAACCTTTAGTAGGATTGAAGAATTTTACAGTACCGACAGTCATAATATTAGATCCTTAACAGGAGTATAAATTACGCGCTTCACACCACGTGAAGGCGCGCTTGGATAGCGCTCACACTGTTAGGGGATAACTAATAAAATCGGCGAAACCGGTATTCAAGTAACACAAAACAAATGCAACACATATAATGTCTATGTATAGATATCTGCAAGGATGTCAACACTTGTGATGAAATAGTTTCAAGAGTATAGAGTTTACCATGGAAATAAGAGTATGTATGACCGTGAGGTTTGTACTTTTACGTTTTGGTATGAGATGGATTTTATAAGATTCTCTTTGGATCGTAGAATCCTTGTGCGGGCTACTTCTTCTTAAGAATAAAGGTCAAGGCCGAGATCAGATGCTTTCGTTTCCTATATGAGAGCATAAAGGGTCAAAGATCAGCTTATTTTTCAGGTTCCAGCGGCGTATTTTGTTTTGCCATCAAGCGAAAAGCTTCAACAGGGACGGGTGGGCTGAAATAATAACCTTGAATATGTTCACATTTTTCCTGACGCAGATGTTCAAGCTGTTCGAACGTTTCGACACCTTCTGCAACCACCTTAAGCTTAAGGCTTTGCGCCATAGATAGAATTGCTGAGACCAAAGCGGCAGCTTCATCATCTGTGGTCAGGTCATTAATAAAGGCGCGATCGATTTTAAGCGTGGTAATGGGGAAACGCCTCAGGTAGCTAAGCGAAGAATAGCCAGTGCCAAAATCATCAATAGATAAATCTATGCCGAGAGCGCGAATGCCATGCAATTGATCTAAGATTGATTGATCATTCTCAACCAAGAGGCTTTCTGTGATTTCTAGGGTCAAGCGATGGGCAGGAAGACCCGTCTGAGATAAAATTTTTGTGACTAGTTCAACGACGTTGATACGTTGAAATTGACGAGAAGACATATTGACCGATACGTTCGGCGGGGTATCGTTATTCTTTGTCCATCTCATGGCTTCGCGGCATGCAGTTAAAAGAACCCATTCGCCTATGGGTAAGATCAGACCGGTATCTTCAGCGAGTGGAATAAATTTATCCGGAAAAATGTTACCATGTTCAGGTTGATGCCATCGTAAAAGCGCTTCACAGCTGGTAATTAAGCCTGTTTTTGCATCTATGATGGGTTGATAGTGTAGGGCAAATTCTTCGCGTTCTAAGGCTTGATGTAGGGCTGTTTCTAAGGCTCTACGTTCTGATGCCTGTTCATTCATTTCAGTTGTAAAAAATTGGCTGAGGTTTCTGCCGTTTTCTTTGGCACGATACATGGCACTGTCGGCATTCTTCAGAAGCTCTTCGACGGTTGCACCATCATTTGGGTAAATAGTGATGCCAATACTGGCAGATACAAATGCAATGTTTTGTTCTAAAGAATAGGGCGCGGCGAGTTCTTCCAGTACTTTTTCTACTAAATTTTCGATCAGGTAGTAGTCAGTTAGATCTTGAATGACTATTGTAAATTCATCACCGCCAAGCCGTGCGACAGTATCGGTTTTGCGCACGCAAGCGGTTAAGCGCTTGGCTGCTTCTTGAAGGAGGAGGTCTCCATAAGCGTGCCCCAGAGAATCATTGATGTTTTTAAAACGATCTAAATCAATGAACAATAAAGCGATCTGAGTTTTGCTACGCTCTGCTCGAATAACAGCTCGTTGTAAGCGATCTAGGAAAAGGCTGCGATTGGGCAAATTGGTAAGCGCATCATAATTAGCTTGATACAGAATGCGTTCTTCATTGCGTTTACGATGGGTAATATCGTTAAACAGGCTGATGTATCTAAAGATGTCACCGTTTTCATCACGTGTCACTTTGACAGAAAGCCATTGGGGGTAAATTTCACCATTTTTGCGCCGATTCCAAATTTCACCTTCCCAGCGACCTTTTGAATGCAGGGTCTCAATCATCCCTTTATAAAAAATTTCATTGTGGCGTCCGGATTTTAACACCGCTGGTGACTGGCCAGCGACTTCATCAAGGCTATAGCCAGTTATTTCTGTAAAAGAGCTGTTGACCATTTCAATTCTATTTTGTGCATCACACACCATGATAGCTTCAGAAGCCGCATCAAACACAGCGGCTGCCAGTTCAAGCTGGTCTTCTGCTTGTTTGCGCAAAGTGATGTCTTCTTTTACAGCCAAAAAATGGGTAATTTCTCCATCATCATTTTTAATGGAAGAAACAAGCGCACTTTCCCAATAGAATGATCCATCTTTATGTTTGTTATGGAATTCACCACGCCATTCGTCACCGTTTGATAAGATATGCCACATTTTTGTATATTCTGTTTTGGTAATTTTACCGGAACTGAGGATACGAGGATTTTTTCCTTCTACCTCTGCAAAGCTGTAGCCGGATGTTTCTGTGAATTTAGGGTTTATATATTCAATATCACCATGAATATCTGTGATCACAACACTTGCAGGGCTTTGTTCAACGGCTTGGGATGTCTTTTTCAGGCTGTCTTCAGCTTTTTGGCGGGTCACAATTTCATGACGTGCCTGTAACAATGTGCGGTGTACTTGTGTGGATGAGATGAGTATAAGTGCTGAAAATATAATACCGATTGCCGCATAGGCCGTTGTCAGTTCTTGCCAATCAGAGATGATTGCCTCATGTGATATTTCAGCACTAACGACCAGATCATACCCAGGCACTTTGGTTAATGTTGTAATGCCATTGTGATCGTCGGTGCTTGGGTCTAGTGCAATTTGTGTCCCTTGGTTCTTAATTATGTCACGGATATCATGATCTTGTGATGGCGTGTCAGGGATGGAGAATAAACGGCCAGTCAAGCTATAAAGGGCAAATCGGTGTTGCGCGTGCTGTAGGCCGACTTGATAAGTTTCTTTCAAAAATTCTGTACGCAACTTTACGAGAACATAACCAAAAAATTTTCCGTCAGAATTGTAAATAGGTCGGCTTAACCCAATTGAATTTTTTGTAAACAGATGACCTATATGAAGCTGTTTTTCTGGATTCAAAAGCATATGTGCGGTGAAATCATCTTGATCCTCACCAGGGGTGGTCTGATAATCAAAACGGTGAGCTGATATTGTTTTAGCGTTCGCATCTAATACCGTAACGGCTTTTAATTGTCGTAAACCCGCAAAGGCGGTAATTAAAAAATCATTGGTAACGAGAGGCGCGGATTGTAGGTAACTCCATTCTTTTGAAAAACGATTGGCAACGCGAAGCAAGGCTCTATCGGCATTTTTGATGGAGATGGAAGTGTGAAAAGCAAGGCTTGTCCCAAGGCTTTTCATAACTTCGGTTGTGCGTTCATGTTCGCTTTGATAGCTTTGCCACGCAAAACCACTGCCGATGACCCAAAGTATGAAAGATAAAAATAAACCGCGCAGCAGAACATTCGAAGATGCCTGTTTTTTATCTTTAATTAAAAGAGGGTAATTGTCTTTATCTGGTGCCACGTTAAAACGGTCCTTTTGGAGACTTCTGATTTCTGCACGATAATGGATTCTACTACATTATAATGTAACAGCAATTCACCTGATAATCTACGTTGCCTCATTTCTTAATCAATAAGCCAAATATTAAAAAAATATGTCAAGTCGTTGTTTATTTTGCGCTTGCGAGATCTTATTGTATGACTGGTCAATGAGAAAGAACACTTACACTTAGATACGAGGGGGGAACCCGTGTCATTATATATTGATATGTACGAAGCAAAAAACACATCAGCTCAAGAGGCTGTAGCCAATGTTGCTGATCGTTCGAATTTGATTTTGGGGATGGGGGCATCAATGCCACCGGCTTTGATGAAGGCGATGGCGGATCGGGCGCAGGCTGGCTCATTCACAAATTTGAATGTCTATTATATGCATGCAACGCAAGAAGCGCATGAAACACTTTTTGCGCCAGAACTTATGAATGTGATTAAACCGCATCCTTTATTTATGAGTTCGCATGATCGTAAACTTGCGAAAAAAGGCTATGACCTTGGGCATGAATGGGTCCATTTTGTGCCTTGCCTTTTTCATCAAGCAGGACGTTTGTTAACCGAGTCTATAACACCAGACTGTTTTGTCGTGACCGTATCGCCTATGGATAAAGCAGGTTACTTCAGCTTAGGAACAAATCCTGACTATGGGGCAACCGTTGCGCGTAAGGCAAAACGGATCATTGTTGAAGTAAACGAGAATATGCCGCGTACATTTGGTGAATGTCTCCTCCATATCAGTGATGTTGATATGGTCATTGAACATCATGCACCTTTAATGGAAACGATCATTGGTGGCGGCTCACCTGAAGATGATGTGATTGGCCAATTAATTGCAGAACGCATTCCCGATGGGGCAACCTTACAAATGGGAATTGGATCCGTTCCTAATTCTGTGATGAGCCAACTTCACAGCCATAAAGACCTAGGCCTACATTCTGAATTATTTTCCCCACCTATGGTCGACTTGATAAAAAGAGGTGTTTTAACTGGGCGTAAAAAAACGCTTCTCCCTTATAAGCATGTCTACACTCTTGCGCTGGGTGATAAGGCAATGTTTGATTTTATGAATGATAATCCTTCCATCGTGGGTTATCCAGTATCTTGGGTGAATAACCCTTCTGTTATCCGTAAAAATGAAAATATGATTTCAGTTAATGCTGCAATAGAGGTGGATTTCACAGGACAAGTGAATTCCGAAGCATTGGGCGGGCATCAGTTCAGTGGAACGGGAGGACAGCTTGATTTTGTACGTGGCGCATATGCAGCACCGGGTGGAAAATCATTTATCGCCCTTCATTCAACGGCTAAAAAGGGCACGATCTCTCGAATTGTTCCGCATTTAATTGGCGGGGCGGTGACCGATCCACGTATGGACGTGCAATATGTGGTCACTGAATATGGGGTTGCAGATATGAAAGGGCGCTCTTTACAAGAACGCGCTCAATCCCTCATCAATATCGCCCATCCTAACTTCAGAGATGAATTGTCCGCTGAAGCCAGGAAAATGGGAATGATATAATAAAGCTGTGTCTTAAGATTTTTTAAGACGTAAGTGAACGCGACCTTTGAAGTTGTCTGGCTCAACCACTTGGCCTTTATGGACAACTTCAATGCGCCCTTTTTTTCCAAGATGCATGGCTTGTTGTTTTACGGCCAACATATATTTGCGCCAAAGCTGTGGGGGGTCTTTTGGCTTTCTGCGCAATTCAGCAACTGCTTTGGCCAATTGTTCTACGGTAAAGGATGATCCGTCAGCCAATAGACTTAATATACTAATAGCGATGGGGTCGTCGACGGGAACTTCCGTCTCTTCTGTTTCATGTGTCATGTCACTCCTTTAGCATAACTTGTCCTAA
>Ga0105358_10001528_pt1 | contig 12341 bp, 9 predicted proteins | sample GOMGulsemesocosm_5_FD_83509 | JGI IMG/M metagenome (GOLD analysis project Ga0105358, IMG submission 83509) | Methane-oxidizing microbial communities from mesocosms in the Gulf of Mexico - GOM15C Gulf of Mexico | ecosystem: Environmental > Aquatic > Marine > Cold seeps | place: Gulf of Mexico...
AACTTGATAAAGGCAAACGGGTTATTTCTTGAGCTGGTGATCACTTTATTTTATCAGAAAATTCATTTTTCTTTGCAACATCCGATGCAAGAAGCGCTATTTTTTCCGCCAATGGGCTATAGGGTTCACGTGGATATGAGGCAGTAAAAATCAAATTAGATGGCTGCCATGTGCTTTCAATTTTGCGCAATATGCCTTGTTCAACTTCATCTCGGATCAAGGCCAAAGGCAGCATGCCAATCCCAAGACCATCAATCGCCATGCGTTTACACGCCGCCAAGGATGTTGAAGGAAATAACCTTGTGATTTCAAAATCTTCTTCTTTTGATAAGGCTTGAATTTCAGCAAATGGCCTCGTGTTTCTGGCATATGTCATAACCGGTTTTGACAGAAGTTCACCGATGGGAACAATCCCTTGAGACAGTTCAATATGCGGACTGCATACCCAAGCCAATTCAAACGAACCAAGGTCGACATTTTGAATGCTGAATTCAGAAATTGGTCCCATTAAAAATGCGAGATCCAACGAACGACTAACCAACTCATTACGCATATTTGCCGTGACATCGACCGTCAATTCCACATCGACACTTGGAAAAAATTGATGCACACGTTGAAGAAAATCAGATAACCATGTATGTACGATTGTTTCTGACACCCCCAAACGCAACACGCCGGATAGAGATGTCGACTCGCAGGCTCTTTCTTTAAAACGGTCCGCCATCAACAGCATTTTTTGTGCATAAGGCAGCAGCTCTATCCCTTTTGCCGTCAATTCAAACGACCCTGCATGACGTTGAAATAATTTAACTCCCAACAGGGTTTCCAAGGCCGCAATGCGTGATGATATGGCAGGTTGGCTGGTATGCAATTTTTTTGCAGCTTTTCGAAAACTGCCTAAAGTCGATACCCAAATAAATGTTTCCAACTGATTAAAATTCATCAACACAGCCCCTGTTTTATACAGCTACACGAAAACCATACTGCCCTGCTTTTACAATCGCTGTCTATGGGGCCTGATCACGGGGCGTCATCTCGTCTTTCATTTCCGTTATATTTTTTTTGATTTTGATAGCGCCGATCCGGTCCGGCATAAAATTTAGCATCAATGAATGCACGGTGGTTATTCAATGTAAGGAGTACTTTTTTTAATAATGCCTCATTATTCATCGGTTTTGACAAAATATCATTCACACCAGAATCACGTGCGTCTTCAATAATTTCTTTATTTAAGTTTTTTGTTGCAAGAATGATAGGAATTTCACGATTTGTGATGCTTTCATCCCTGCGCACAATGCGGGTAAAATCACGTCCTCCCAAAGGCTGCATATTCGCACCACAAATAACCACATCAATGCGGGTATATTTAAGCATTTGTAAACCGTCGGTCCCATCTGCTGCCAAAAAAATTTGTGATGCCCCTTTGCCCTTTAAAAGTTGATTCATTTCGGTTCTAAATTTCTCATCCTGATCTAGAATTAAGAAACGCAGTCCTTCAAATTCACCATTCATATTTCACCTTCATTCTTTATGTTTTGTATTTTAATTCCTTTTCGGCATAGAGCACCTCTTTAAACAAAGACAATAAGCTCATATCAATCTGGCCTTCCATTTCTTCAAGAATGGAAAAAGATTTTTCATATGAAAATGCAGGCTTATAGGAACGTTCATCTGTCAGGGCACTGAAGATGTCAGATATTGTAGAAATCCGTGCAAGCTCACTTAATTGATTGCCCTTTAAACCCAATGGATAGCCTGATCCATCAAGTTTTTCATGATGTTGTTCAGCAATGATGCGGATACCTTCGCTTATGCCTGAAGTCTCCATTAAAATACGGTGCGTATGGCTAACATGGCGTTTCATCTGCTGCCATTCATCTTCATCTAATTTGGACGAACTGTTTAAGATTTCTTGAGGGGTCGCAATTTTACCAACGTCATGCAACAGGCCCCCTGTCGTTAAAGTTAAAAGATCTTCACCTTTTAGCCCAATTGCCTTACCTGCAATGGATAGGAATGAGGCAACTTTTAACGAATGTGCAAATGTGTAATTATGATGCCCTTTGATATTTTCAAGTAAGCTAAAACAACGCCCTTCTTCTATTTCTTTGCAAATGGGCACACAACTTTGTCTCGTCGTTTCGACATCTAAAGGCTCCCCCGCATTAATACGATCAGAAAGGGAAGAAAACGAACTTAAAGACCCTGTAAGAGCTTGCTTTTGTTGTTCTGGAAGTTTTTTCCATCCTTCTTCTAGGTCACCATCTAGAAATTGAGAGGTAATGTTCTTCAGTTGCGATTTCAAAAAAGGTCTTTTCAAATATTCAACACGACAAGAAATCGAAAAATTTGATTTAAAATCATCTAGCGATTTTTTACCTGTCACGATCAACGGGATATCGCGCAAAACAGGTGTGTCTTCTTTTAATTTTAAAAAATGACGATTATTTTCGCTTAATGAACTGTACCCAATGAGAATAAGAGTTGGCATTTTATTTATTGCCAAAAATTTAAGGGCATCATTGGTATTAAAAAAAGGATAAACATCAAAATGGCTGCGTAAAGTAAATGCCATTTTATTTTGAAATTCTTCATATTGGTTAATCAATAACAACATAGGTAAGCCAGGACCGCTTTTGACACCTTCATTCCTTTGCGTTGCTGGCATATCGTTGTATTTATTCATTTTGCATAACCTTTTTGAAACACCCTTAAGGTTTACGTGGTTACACGGACTAACATTATCAAGCTCATCCTTTCATAACGTCGCAAACAATTGAGCTGACATATATTTCTTCTTCAAAAATGATAACCATGCGGTCAATTTTTAGTTTCAAAATATGCTTAATTTCTTGTAGAATACAATCATCAAGTTTATTTCACTTTTTTGTCACATTTATACAATTTCGAAAGTTGAAAAACACGTGCCTTACAGCCACTTACGCCATTTTAACAACCGTGAAGAACTTAAAGATTTCGAACTGGTCCCCTCTGCAGTGTGGATCTTCGATTTAGGAAATTATAAATTTTGGTGGGCGAATAAGGCGGGGCTTGATTTTTGGAATGTTAAAGTCGTTCAAGATATGATCGACAAAGATATGTCTACCGACAGTGACGGTACGCGCCTGCGAATGGAACAGGTGTTTGACAAGGCTGCGACCTTAGGGGAATCCACTGAATCTTGGACAACTTATCCAGATGGAAAACCCAAAACGGTTTATATGCGCCAGCGTTCTCTTTTGTTGGGTGAAGAAAAATCAGAAGGTATTATGGCCTTCATTTCTGAAGATGTAAATTTGGGTCATGAACCAGAAAACATGTTACTGGTGGATGCCACACGTTATACCTCTGTTCATATTTCTATCTTCACCCCCACGGGTGATTTAATGCGCCAAAATCCGGCTGCATCGCACACCTATGGTGTGGAAAAAGCGACAAGCAGCACCAGTGACCAACCTTTATTCGTAAGACGTTTTCAAAATGAAGCAGAAGGCAAGCAACGTTTTGAACAGGCAAAAAACCAAAAAGGGTTTCGCGCAGAACATTTTATGAAAACCAAAAATGGCCCGCGTCAGCATATGATCGACCTGCGCGTCAGTCTCAACCCTTTAAATGGGGAATTTAACTTTATTGTCACCGAAGATGATGTGACAGAACGCGTGCGCATGGAAAAAGAACTGCGTAAAGCAAAAAACAAGGCTGAATTAAGTGACAAAGCAAAAAGCCAGTTCCTTGCGAATATGAGCCATGAAATACGCACACCAATGAATGCGGTCATCGGCCTAAGCCACCTATGCCTCAGAACGAACCTTGATGACAAACAAGCTGATTATTTGCGTAAAATCGATGTTTCGGCCAAAAACTTGCTGGGTATTATTAATGACATTTTAGATTTTTCTAAAATTGAAGCAAAGAAGCTCGAACTCGAAACTGTCAGCTTCAGCCTACAGAATGTTTTTGAAAATTTAAGCAACCTTGTTACCTTAAGTGCAGAACAAAAGAGTTTAGAACTTTTATTTTCCCATGCACCAGACGTCCCGTCTAACCTCATTGGCGATCCGCTCCGTTTGGGCCAAATCCTCCTTAATTTAACTTCAAATGCTGTAAAATTCACCCCTCACGGTGAAGTCATCGTTTCAACAGAAGTCTATGAGAAAACACAAAACAGCATAACGCTATTATTCAAAGTCACAGATTCTGGTATTGGTTTGGATCAAGATCAACTCGATAATCTTTTCCAAGCCTTCAGCCAAGCAGATAATTCAAATACCCGCAAATTTGGCGGCACAGGCCTTGGCCTTACCATCTCTAAACAATTGGTTGAAATGATGGATGGTAAAATCAGCGCTTCAAGCACACCAGATGTTGGATCCACTTTCCAATTTAGTGCAAAATTTGGTTTTGATGCCAAGAATAATATTCCAGCACATAACAGCACCAGCGATATCTATAGCATGAAAATATTGGTTGTTGATGACAGTAATGCGTCGCGTGAAATTCTAGAAACACTGCTGACATCGATGTCTTTTCAAGTCGATACTGTTTCAAATGGGCTTGATGCTATCGCCGAAATCGAAAAAGGTATTTCTAAAGGTTTTCCCTATGAATTTGTCATTATTGATTGGTTAATGCCAGAAATGGACGGTTTAAAAACCGCTCAGCAAATTTTTAAAAACCGTCAATCTGTCTTCATGCCTAAAATCATTATGGTTTCAGGACAAGCCAATAAAGCTATAAAACAAGTTGAGGCAACGGACTACCTCGATACGTTTTTACAAAAACCCGTCAACCAATCGACTTTGTTTGATGCCATCATGCGCGGGCTTGGTAAAGAAGTTGTCCTTGAACATACAAAACATAAACATAGCGATCATTCGACTTATGAATTGGCTGGAACACGTATCTTATTATGTGATGATAATGAGATCAACCGCCAGGTGGGACAAGAAATATTAGAAGGTGCGGGTGTTCTGGTCGATGTTTTTGAAAATGGAAAACAAGCATCTGATGCGCTTATCAACGAAGTCGATGCTGAATATTATGATGCTGTTCTTATGGACATTCAAATGCCTGAAATGGATGGCTATGAAGCAACAGGTGTAATCAGAGCCGATGCACGATATCAAAATCTACCCATCATTGCCATGACAGCACATGCCATGCAAAGCGAACATAATAAATGTATCGACTGCGGCATGAACGACCATTTAACCAAACCCGTTGATCCTAAAGATTTATTTGAAACATTGGTCAAATGGATCAAACCAAAACAAAAACATAAAACCCGACAAGTTCAGAAAACACAAAAAACAAAACATAAATCATCGCACAATAATAGAAACCTTTTGCCCGATACAATGAAGGGGCTAGATCTGGTTAAAGGATTAGAAAGGTTATCTGGAAATGCAAAACTTTATCGCGAATTATTAAGTATTTTTAAGAAAGACCGCAGCCATCTCATTGATGATTTAGAACAGGCCATAAAAAACCATGACCTCGTCGCAGCAGCCATGGTTACCCATAGCATTAAAGGTGTTTCAGGCGCCATCTCAGCTCATGTGGTTTTTAAACTCTCTTTAAAATTAGAAGAGGCTATAAATAATGGGAAACCCGCACAGCTTAATGAGTTTTTATCCCCGCTTGTTGCTGCGTATAATGATGTTTTAGACTCTATAAGAAAATTAGATGATCTCGAATTTCAAAAACAAAAAGCACCACATGAAGCCTCTGATCTTAAGACTTTGTTCAACAGCTTACGCGCTTTAAAACAAAAACTATTGGACCATGACCTCAGTGCAGAAGATGATTTTATTGCATTCACAAATGAAGTCGGAACCGAAGTCTCTGTGGATCATATGAACCAGTTAAAAGATAAAATATCCCGCTTGGACTTTGACGCGGCATTAATCACCCTCGACAAAATTGAAAGTACCATCAACGCATATTGAAGGTAAGACAAGATGGTATCCAACAAAATTCTAATCGTTGACGACGAAACTATTAATATTAAAACCTTAAGCAATCTGTTGAAAGATGACGGCCAGCTTATTTTTGCACGCAGTGGTGAAGATGCAATTACACAAGCGCGTTCTGTTATCCCCGATCTGATCCTTTTGGATGTCATTATGCCCGGTATGAATGGCCATGATGTCTGTAAAGTTTTAAAAGAAGATCCGGTGACAAAAGATATTCCGATCATCTTTATTACAGCCTTAAACGATACCAAAGACGAAGAAATTGGCCTTACGCTCGGCGCAATTGATTATATTCATAAACCGTTTCAGCCCGGTATCGTCAAACTGCGCGTTGCGAACCACCTTCAACTCAAATCTCAGCACGACACGTTAGAACGCCTAGCGGCAGAGCTTTCTATTGAGGTTAATCAGCTTATCAATTCAGAACGTGAAATCAGTCACCTTGCAACCCATGATGCGTTAACAGGTCTACCTAATCGTATTCTGCTCAATGATCGTTTTCAGGCTTCTGTCAAAACTGCAAAACGTACGCAAGAAAAAATCTCAGTCATGTTTATTGATCTGGATGGTTTTAAAGAGGTCAATGATACATTAGGACATTTATTTGGCGATGAACTTTTGAAATCCATTGCTGAAAAGCTCGTCACACATGTACGTGAAATGGATACCGTCGCGCGCTTTGGCGGTGATGAGTTTGTTATTTTGCTCCCCAATATTTACGGAACAGAACTTTTAGAAGAAAGGATTGCAGATAAACTGCTTCAGGTCATCCGCGAACCTTTTGAATTTGAAGGCAAAGCAACCCGTATCAGCGCCAGTATTGGGATTGCGACATACCCCCATCAAGGTGATAATATTAATTCTTTGCTTTTGGCAGCCGATGAAGCAATGTATCGAGTAAAAAAGGCGGGAAAAAATAATTTCTCAACTTCAGAAACAATTTAACCCGCCTATTTAATTGTTATTTTAAGGGTAAATGAATATCCGTTAAAAGTTCACTGGGTGGCGTTGATTTTGGATCATTCAAATACTCTTCAAATGCTGGTGCATCAGCGGCTTCTTCGCCACTTTGGGCCAACCATTGACCGAAGAGCCAATAATAAGCTTTTTCCAATTCCGCATATGGTCCCTTAAAACGCAGTACGGCACAACGATGGCCTGTTATTTCAACAGTCCTTACTTCCAACCCACTTTGTATTTTTTCACTTGGAATGTCATTTTCAATAACGATCCCTGCTTCAGACCTTAAATTTTCTTCTTTGGTTGCTGAAGGATCATCATAATAGATACCAATCATGCGCGTGTGTGCATTCAATATATCTTTTTGTGCAGCCCATGCCCCGACGGCATCAAAGCATTGACCTATGCCCTGATAATTTCCTTTATGGGCAATTGCAGCCAGCTTAATATCATCGATTTTCTGTATGGTCACGTCGAACATATATATCTCCTGAGGTGTAATTCCATGATTGAAAGGAGGTTCTTGTGTACGATCACGATAACGAACAGGTGGTTCCCCATAGGCGGAGCTGAAAGCCCGACTAAAAGCTGCAATACTGCCATAACCCGCTTTTTTAGCGATGTTATCAATATCCATTGATGTCTGAATTAAATCAACGGCTGCACGGTGCATGCGTAAGCGTCGAACCGTTTGTGCAACAGTTTCACCAGCCAACCCATGATAAATTCGATGCAGGTGGTAATAAGAAAAACAGGCAACTTCTGCAAGCTTGTCTAAATTAAGATCTTCATCAAGATGATCATAAATATAGCTTCGAACCCGTTCAACTCGGCTGAGGTAACTTAACTGTGTATCATTTCGCATTATGAACTCCCTTTAATACACAGACCCTAGATCATCTCCTTTTGATAAATCTTGCGCAATATTATCATTGGATAAAACAACACAATTGCGACCATTGCCTTTGGCTGAATAAAGCGCCTGATCGGCCTTTTCAATCATATTTTTTGCACAAACATCTTCATCTGGAATAAGCGAGGCAACACCAATACTAATTGTGATTCTGTCTGCTGTTTCACTTGTTTCATGTTTTTCATTTAAATCAAAAATGATTTTTCGAATACGTTCAGCGACCTTCATAGCGCCTATTTCATCTGAATTTGATAAAATAATTGCAAATTCTTCTCCGCCATATCGAGCAGCCAAATCCGTTGGTCGAAACGAATGTTGATTAATCGCCCGTGCAACAGCTTTCAAACATTCGTCCCCCTTTTGATGTCCGTAAGTATCATTATAGAGTTTAAAATGATCCACATCACATAGCAATAATGACAAAGGTGTTTGTTTTCGTTTCGCTTGTTCCAACGCAGTGTCTAAAGAAAGATCAAAAGAACGCCTATTCGCTAAGTCCGTTAACCCATCTTTATGGGCAAGATTTTGCAAGGCTTCTTCTGATTTTTTCTGTTTTGTCATATCACGTAACGTTTCCACCACCGCAATCAATTTCCCTTCTTCATCAAAGATAGGTCCTGCATTGATCGCAAGGTAAAGCCGTTTGGCAGCATGTGGCATCACGCACCAATTTTCCGCCCGTATGCCGTGATGAACATCTTTTTGAATGGAATGGGTTGAATAAAGCCCTTTGAGTTCCATTATGGTGCGATCTTTTATTAAAAAGTCAGCTAAACAATCTCGTGATGTTTCATAAAATGCACGCCAATGCTCACGTGTACCAATCACGTCTTTTGCCAAGACACCCGATAAACGTTCACACGCCTTATTCCAAATAATGACACGTCCATCAGGTCCCAAAACAAATGTAGGAACGACAAGGTGCTGCATTAAACGAATGGCGAACAGATGCTCATAATGATCCGCGTGTTCTTTTCCCAACAAGACTTCTCCCCCGAAAAGTTTCCTTAATTCCTGCTCAGTTTCTTTATAAAGACCCCAACTTAGAAATAAGTATTTAGTGATTTTCTATAAATATTTTAAACTCATTTCTTTCCGGTGCGTATCTAACAAAGGTACAATCATAGCCTTCTCTCTTATATATGAGAAGTCAGCCCTTTTTTTATGAATTATAGAAATAAGTTTGGTAATGTTTTTAATGACTTTAGACATACAGAAGCTCTGCTATCGATCAACCATCATTGGTGATTTTTTCAATCAATTCCGATAAGACTTGATCAACTTTATCATCATCTATACGACAGGTACCCACTTGCTTGTGCCCTCCGCCGCCATATTTCAACATTAAATGACCGACATTGGTTTTGGAACTACGGTTCAATAATGATTTCCCGACGGCCAATAGAGTTTTGTTCGGCTCAATGCCTGGTAACACTTGGATAGAAATGTTGCTTTCTGGAAAAATCGCATAAACCATAAAACGGTTACCCGCAAACATTTCGTCTTCATTACGCAGGTCGAAAATAATCAAATTTTGATGAAATTCAGTACAACGACGAAGCTGCATTTCAAATTTTTCTTCATGCAAAGTATAAAAATGTAAGCGTTCTTCGACATCAGGTATTTTTAAAATTTCATCAATCGGGTGATGACGGCAATAGACCATCATGTCTTTCATGAACTGTTCATGCGGGACTTCAAAATGGCCATATCGACCCAAGCCAGTGCGTGGATCAAGGATGAAATTCAATAAGATCCAAGGCCCTGGCGCAAGGATTTCTTCTTCGTTATATTGAGCTGAATCTGCTTGATCAACAGCTTCCAACATTTCAAGCGAAATTTGTGGAAAAGCTTTAGCTCCACCAAAATGATCATAAACCACACGGGCAGCCGACGGCGCTTTAGCATCAATAATTAAATTATCACGCGCGCCAACACGTTCAACTTCACTTAAATGATGATCAATACAAAGGTGCGCATTTTCAACAAAGGGTAAGTTCGTCAGAATATCATTTTCACCAATCAGGAAAGTTCCATCCTGTATTTCTTTTGGTTCCGCAAAAACAATTTCATCAATCATATCAAGTTCAAGAAGCAATGTACCTGAAACCACGCCGTCAAAATCGGCTCGGGTAACGAGGCGGTGCTTTTGGCTACTCATATTTGTGGCTCCTCTATGATCAAACTTACATCTAAGAAATCTACTTTATAAAAAGCTTAAGCCTTAATAGTTATTTTGTATACCACATATCAATAGCTTGTAACATTATTTCACAAAAATGACGCGCCAATATGTTTATGGTAAATGACTTAGGCTTTAAAGCCAGCTTCAGCTAATAATTTATAAAAATCGCGAACCATTATCTCTTTTTTGCTAGGTTCCGTCTCTTCAGCTGTGAATTTTTCGACAAACCCAGCACCTTTTAAATGGTCGACCACACGTTGGCGCGCCAAAGACATTGCATGCCCATGTTCCCATAACACCCCTGAACCGCAAAATTGCACCATACGAATGGCACGGTCACGTAAAGTCGCATTGGGGTTATCCAATTTATCAATCAATTTACTATCGATTAGATATTTTTCTACCAAACGATCAAGTGTGCGTAAAATTTCTTTTTCGTCCGCGTCTTCCAGACCAGACTCTTCCACCAAAATATGTAGGTCCTTCATACAGACCAATCGTTCCTTCATTGAAAGCTTCTCGTTGCAAAAATTATTGATGCTTGTCGCCTTATTACACAACACCATCAAGCTTTGATGCACGATATCGGGATGAGCTTCTCCAAGTGGCGCTTCGCGCAATGCCAACAAATACGGCAATTGGCTTGCCCCATAAGGTAAGAGTTCAAGAAGCCATTTAATTGACATTCTCTCACCACTTTCACCGCCTTGTTTTAGGCTGCGACCATAACGCCGTGACAACGCCTCTGCCATATCTGATCCCCCTGTCATACCGGAGGGGAAAGCCAAGCGAGCAAAAATCGTCATGAATTCTTTTTCTTCATTTTCTGTATCATTGCGCGATAACGGCTGTTTCCCAGCGAGTTGTCGCAAAATAAAATCAAACAAAACGTCTCGTGTCGCGACTAATCGATCTTGAGAAAACAACCGACAAAGTGATTCTACAGCCTCAGGCGATGCGCCATTTCCGATACATTCTTTTCCATCAAACCAATCAAGCAACGTTGTAATGGCCGCTGCTAAGTTACGCTGTGGTCCCAACATATCTTGAACCAATATTGCAGATGACATAATTTCCGCTAAGATACTATCCAGCTCTGGCTCCAACATCTCGCCAGTATCACTTTCTAACCAGCCGAGAATAACTTTAAGTTTTTCTTCTACACTCCGAAATTGGATCAGCTTTTTACAAAGTACAACATTAAACGCCATTGGCTGGTTAATCTTGGTCGCCGTTTCAGAAATGACACTCAGATCATCACTATCAAACGCTTTATAATGTTTTGTTTTTTGAATTTTTAAAACATCATCCATGATGCTTTGGACTTGTGTAAAGATATCGTCCCTGCGTTTACGAGAATCAATCCCAGAGTCTCTTCCTTGAATCGTTGAGATTCTATCAATCGCAGGCGCGCTTAAATCGCAAGCCATAAATCGCTTTGCTTTGTCATGTGAATATAAAAGTTCTGATGGAATAAGCCCTTCTCTTTCTAAATAGAAACGCAAGATACGGCTGATGGTGATGCGCGATTCCAACCCCAAATAATCATCACGATGCGCGCAAGGTGCCGCATCTTCAATCGCGGCTAATCGCAGAGGGGCTCTTTTTTGTACTAAGCGTTCTTCGCGTAAAAGTTTTTCTGTTTCTTCACCATTTGCGCGTTTCCAAATTTGTACAATTTGCACACCTTCATATTCAGAGCTATCATCCTCAACAAAATCCTGACAGCATCTTTCAGCTTGGCCTTTGTCGGTGAAAACTTTTTCAACGAACCATCGATCTTGGTCATTTAAACGTATTTCAAAGGTTTTACGATCAGACATTATTCACATTACCCTTTTTTTTTGGGCTATTTATCACTCAAAAGATCTGTAACATTACTTATGACTTTAATGTAACAATCACATATTTGTCCAATCTAAAGCTGAATAATTTTTTGTTTATACTTATTTTATGTGTTTATTCTGCTTAAATCTGGATTTTACCCGTTCGTCATATCTTAATTTTGACATATTACAACTCTTACTTGTTTGATATGTTGGGCGAATCTTTAAAAAATCAAGTGCTCTTCGGTATCATCATGCCTATAAAAATTTGCCATATCTTAGATACCACGACCACATATACTCATAAATTCATTCAAAGTAGGTAAATACATTTTACTGTGTTTCTTGTGACATTTTTTCTTTTAACAAGCGTAATGCCTTCATCGTATCTTCGCATGTCTCGTCACGTTCAGTGATTTCTCCAATCACAGCGTCACGCATCGTTTGGCTAAATGTTGTCCAAGTGGAAATATCTTCTAATA